>Ga0210043_1000075_pt1 | contig 111163 bp, 162 predicted proteins | sample CryGeymet201501t_FD_183990 | JGI IMG/M metagenome (GOLD analysis project Ga0210043, IMG submission 183990) | Groundwater microbial communities from Crystal Geyser aquifers in Utah, USA - Crystal Geyser metaG 2015-01t (SPAdes) (version 2) | ecosystem: Environmental > Aquatic > Deep subsurface >...
TCACTAGAGCGGACTTTTCATGTAAGGAATAAGGCATTCTGAATAAATGTCTTGGAGAAACGAGTCCCATGTCAAGTCCCATCAAGGAATACATATCAATTGGTTCACGTTCAAAATTTACGTCTGATTTTAAAGAATTAATTTCACATTTTTCACAAACATAATATTTTTTTATTGGTTTAAACTTCATTTTTTGTTTACATTTGTAGCAAACTGGGAGTTTTCCTTTTCCATTTTTGAAACTTCTCTCTTCAGTGATATTGCATTTTTCACAAGTAAATTCAACTCGTAAAAATTCTTCAGCGAAATTCCCACATTTTTTACAACGGTGTCTAACATTTACCTTGTCTTTAAATTTTTCATAAAAATCTTTTGGGAGCATTTCTTGAATTGCACGACGGGAATATTCTCTTAAGTAAGCCATTAATGTCCTTGGGAGCGCTGGAAAGAGTTCATCAAGTAAAATACCATTTATGTTTTTTGGAAATGCCTTCCAAGGGACAAGTATGTGAAAACCTTTCGAGCCTGAGAACTTTAAACCGAAATTTTTTATTCCATTTTGTTTTAGGGATTCAATCATTGCTTTTGCTACAATTGCTGAATAATCCATTCCTTCTTCACAATCAATATCAATTAGTAAATCCCAACCAATACGAAGTTTATTTCCTTTTTCTTCTGACATTCCAGTTTCAATGTCCATTGGGTTTTTCCATAATTCTTCTGAACAGTGAAAGGAAGTTGCACCTTTTCTCACAAGACTAAACACATCTCCGATGTAATTGAAAGAGTCTGGTCTTTTTCCAAAACCTTCAAAATATCTTGGTGAAATTTCACGGTTTTTTGAGAATTCAAAGATTGCTTTTTGTACATCTTTACGAGAATAATATAATTGAGTGATTGCTCTAATTTTCTTTTCTTTTTCAGAAATTTTATTTTTCTCAGTCATAGAAAATGCAAGGAAAACTGAGTTAAAAAGATATTGTTACTCTTTTATTACCCAAGTTTGAATTATAATAAAAATTATTGAGATTATTGAAATTACTCCCATTGTCGCGTAAAGAATTGGGTGTTCAATATTTACTTGTGGCAAGCTTAAAATTCCTACAATTATTGCCATACAACCTAGAACAAAAGTTGTTAACCTTGTGAAAGTATTTTCATTGATTGCTTCATGAGTTTTTTTGTAGAGATTTTTTGGTTTTGTTATTATTATGAAACCAAAACCCATAATAAAGAGCCACAGAAAACTTGAATATTGTTGAAGTGAAACATTAAAAAAACTTTTTAAAATAATTTCAACAAATCCTGTTATAGAAATTAATGCAAGTACACCTGCGAATTTTGTTGAGACTTTCCTTTTTACTTTTGGTTCCTCTTTTTTTGTTGCCATAATTACAAATCTCTAGCATGTAGAGTTCTACGTTTGTTTGCTTTTGCTCGTTTTATTGCGTCTTCTAAAAGTTCTTCAACTTTTAATTCTAGGGCAGTTCCAACTTCTTCAGCAACAGAAGTAATTTCTTCGTTGTCTTTTTGTAAATCTTTCACCAATTTTTTTATGTTTGACCTTACAATTATTGCCATGGATATAATTGGGAGATTGCATTTATAAAATTTTGGAGAAATAATTGGCTAGAAAAATTAATAAAGATTTTTTATATTTTCCTTTTATGCCACATAGAGACATACATGCGGGGGGATTAATTCACAATTATTTTGATAATAAACAAATTGATGGGCTTTATCTTTCAACAGCAATAAAAAATTTTGCAGGCTCATTCATAACCATATTTGTTCCAATTTACCTGTTAACTTTGGGAATTAATATTCAGAACATAGCTATTTATTATATTGTTGGACTCACAACATCTTTTCTTTTTTTTATAGTTGGATTAAAAATTAATTCAAAATGGGGAATTAAAAAATCTATGTCTTTAGGCATTATCATCTCTATTTTTTATTATATACTTTTGAATAGTCTTTCATCTTGGCAAGACGGCTATTTACTTGTTGCAATAATTTCTGGTATAAGTGGGGGAATTTATTGGGCAGGATTTCACATAGAATTTTCAAGATTTTGTGACAAAAATAAAGAAGCATCTGAAAATGCCTTAATGAATATTTTTTCTAAAGTTGCCGGAGCTGTTGGTCCATTGATAGGAGCAATCTTAATTTCTAAAATTTCTTTTAATTTTGTAATTTTGCTCTCTGCTATCCTACTTGTATTATCAATAATTCCTTTGTTTTCTACTAAGAATGAAAAAGCAAAGTATAGATTTTCAATTAAGGAAATGTTAAAATCGGATAGGCGTAATAAGGCACTTGCTTACACTGGATCAGGGATTATTGGAGTTGTAGGAGGAACTTTTTGGCCTATTTTTATTTATTTCACATTAAAGGAAGTATTGTCTCTTGGTATAATTGTTTCAATAACCGCTGTTGTGGAGATTTTATTCCTTTTTATTATTGGAAAAATTTCTGATAAACATGGCAAAAAAGTCTTAAGAACAGGAATTGTTACATATTCTGCATCTTGGATTTCAAGATTATTTTTTCTTTCTCCTTTGGGTATTTTTTTCAATAATTTATATTCTGCATTCTCGACATCATTGATTGATTTGCCATTTGCAAAAATAATTTATTCAAAATCTAAGGAATCTCAGGATGTTTCAAATTACTTTTTGTTTAGAGAATTTTATTTATGGGTTGGAAGAGTTTTAATTCTTCTTTTAGTAATTTTTACTTCTAATATTTTTATGACGTTCATTATTTCTTTTTTTGTAACTTTTTTATATTTTAATTTATTGAAAGAATAATTCGCTTATTATTATTTAAATTTAGAAAATAATCTTTTAATATGGATGTTATTTTATTTCTTCATTTTGTTGGAATTATCGTTGGACTTGGCGCGGTTACGGTTATTGACACGATGGGTTTCTTTTCTAGAAAGAATATAGAGAAAACGCAACAAACTATTTTTGCTCATCATATAACAAAACCTTTGATTTGGATTGGAACAATTATTGTCTTAATTACTTGGATTTTTATTTTGAAAGGGAATTCTCTTGAAGGAATTTATTTATGGAAAAGTTTGTTATTAATAACAATGATTTTGAATGGTTGTTTTTTATCATTTATTGTTTCGCCTGCCCTTGATAAAAGAATTGGGGTTTTGAAATTGTTGCCAAAGGAATTACAGATTAAGATTGCTATTAGTTTGGTTATTAGTTTTATTTCTTGGTGGGGTTTTGTTTGGTTTAGTGTTTCACAGATTGGTTAATTTATTTAAACTTGAAATGGTTTTTATTATTATGAAAATTAGAGATTTGAAAAAAGAAGATATTTTATTACTTTCTAAAATTGTTTCTTTGAATTACTCTAAAAAATATGGTGAAAATTCTAAAAAAGAAATTGAAGCGAGTTTTGAAAATAAAATTATCCCTCCGAAATACCTTGTTGCTGAAGAGAAGGGAAAAATTTTTGGATTTGCTGGATATATTCAATCTTGGATGGATTACAGCGTATATAATATATTTTGGGTAAATGTTCATCCAGATTACCAAAAACAAAATATTGGAAGTAAATTAGTCAAAGAAGTAATTAAAAAAATAAAATCAATTAAAGGGGATTACAAAGCTAAAATGATTTTACTTACTACAACAAAACCAAAATTTTATTCAGAAAGATTTGGATTTGAAATAATGTCTAGTTTAGGAAAAGATGAAGTATTGATGAGCTTGAAATTTTAATTATTTTCCAAGGGCAATTAAAACTCCTCCTACAACAACTAATCCTGCGCCTAGCCAACCTTGCCAAGTTATTTTTTCGTGAAGGAAAAGGAATGCTAGTAGGAGTGCGAACACTACACTTAATCTATCAATTGGGACAATTTGTGAAACTTTCGCTCCTTTTAATGCGACAAAGTAAAATAACCAAGAAAGTGCTCCGGCAATTCCTGAGAGGACAATATAGAAAACTGCTTTGTTATTTATTAGAATTGTTTTGAAGTTGTTTAGTTTTCCTTCTACTAAAACTATGACAATTAGAAAGACTGCCATAACAACTGCTCGTATTGCTGTTGCCGTGTGGCTGTCTACATTTTGTAAACCGATTTTTCCAAAGATTGCAACTAGTGCTGCGAAAGCTGCGGACAAAAGGGCAAAAATTAACCATTGCATTGCAAAAGAAAGAAAGGGAAATATTTAAGGGTTGGGGAGAATTTGTTTGGATAAAATGCAATCCAAAGGTATTTAAATTAAATTTGCCTTTTGATATTACAAATTCCTTCGGGACACGCTTAACTTTACTTTTATAGTGAAGTTAAGGAACTAATAAATTAATTTAATTGCCTGTTTCTTCAGAAGTTTCAAATCTCAACTCTGAATTATCTAACCGTCTTTGCAGATGAGAAATTAAACTTAACATATCTAAACAATCTTGTTCACTAAATAAACCTGTATCTCCCAATCTTTCTTGATAGTTTGGAAAATTATGATTTAGGGGGTTACGACAACCTGCAACAACCCCTTTTGATAACGAGTGATGCCCCCGTTGAATTGTCTTTTCTGTTGTTGAATTACAAGCATTTACTTTTAACTTTCCTCCATCCAACTTAAAAGCTTCATCTATATTGCTCTCATCACTTTCTCTATCCAAACTTGCTTTATCTTTAACATTCCTTATGTATGCTCTAGAGGCCTTATCAACGGATTCGTAATAATCCGCTCCTTTTTTATAATCTTCAAATGCCCAAGATTTTACATCAGGGTGCAAATTTCTATAGTGCCAATAAGTATATTCTGGAATAATGGAATGTAAATTTCTTATTGAATCAGAATTTATCTCTTTATCTTCTTCGGTAGGTTCAAAATTTTTAATCATATTATTAACTAAAGGTTCAACTTTTCTTTTAATTTCAGGTGGTAATTTACTAAACCAATCATTTACTTTTATTCCCGTTGATTTTTCAATTTCAGAAGATCTTATTTCTACTCTTTTTCTACGCCAATCTCTCTCCAACCAAGCTAATAGTTTATTTAGATAATTCCGAAGTTTTTCCATTTCTGGGTGATCCCAATTTAAAGATTGTCTATTTGTAGATATCACATCTTCATCTAAGTTTTCTATAAAATCCACCTCTAACCAACCAGTAAGATAAGAAAAAAAGTGGCTTGAAATACTATTGGAAAAATATTCTGGAAGATTAACTAGCTTTTTTCTAGAAAAAAGAGTAATCCCTTTAAGATTTGTTTTTGCGGAAATAGGTAATTTAGTTGCAATTAAGGTTCCACAAATTTTTTCTTTTTTATCATAATCTGAATCAAATGAAATTTCTTGTGGTACTTTCCATTCAATTTGTTTATCAAGACTTTCATATTTTCTTTCATTCCTTATGGGAACATCAGATTCATAATTATGTCGAACATTTATTTTAAAATCAGAGTCTATTATAAAAATTTTTGATATGCTATCTGCAATCGAAAGACAATATTCTGAATTAAATGCCCGCTTAATTTTTAATTTTTTTAAAGTTATTCTGGTTTTATTTTTTTCTCCAGGAACTTTTTCATTTTTGTAAATTATTTTTGGTTTATATTTATCATTTTCTTTTTTTATGTCTTCCCAGACCATTAGAAAAGAATTTTTGATTTCATTTTGAATTGTTTCTATTTCTATTTCCTCTGCAATACCAAAGAAGGCAAGTTTCCCTAATCCTTTTTTTCCGATAATTAATCTTCCTTCTTTTGTTTTCTGTCTATTTTCGTCTTCTCTTCTATTCCTTCCAATCCTTAAAAATTTATTATTTAATTCCGTAAAAGACATCCCTTCCCCATCATCTTCAACAATTATTTTATCGCTAGGGGAATCCATAAGAATTATTTTCACATTATGTGCATCCGCGTCATGTGCATTTGCAATTAATTCTGATAAAACTGGGGGGAGTGTAGAATACATTTTTATTCCTAAATGTTCAATTGTATGTGGATCAAAACTCATTACAAGTTCTTCTGGATTATTTTCTTCCATTGATTTTCTAAGAAAAGTTATTTTTTATTATTTTCGTTAAAAAAATATAACTATAAGTTGTCTTTTAATTGCATAAAATAATTACCAAAAACTTTTGCAAATTTAACAGGAACAGCATTGCCCACCCACTTTGTATTCTGCCCCATATTTCCAAAAAATTCGTAGTCATCTTCAAATGTTTGTATCGCGGCAGCTTCCCTTACGGAAATTGCCCTATTTTGTGTTGGATGTCCAAACCTTCCGTTTGAAATACATGTACATTTACATGTTAACGTTGGAGAAACCTCTTCTAAGGACATTCTACCATAAACATCTCCGTGTCCTTTGTGTTTTTTATGACATTCAAGAACCAGTTCTTTCGGAAGATTTTTTCTAGAGCCCCCATTTTTTGGTGTTAACTTTAATCTTTGCATATTAAGCTTACTTAGATTTCTTGCTTCATGATTCAAAATATTTTTATCTTTTTTTCCCGCATCTAAAGGAGGATATTTATTTAAAACTTCTTTCAATGTAATTATTTTATTACTTCCAGAAGGTATTTTCACCTCCGAAAATTTTGATCCCAAAAGAACAAGTCTCCTTCTTCTTTGAGGAACTTCATAATTCATTGTATTTAGAAGTGCATAATCATAATAATATCCTTGTTTATCTAAAATAGAAATAAATTTACGAAAAATATGTTTCCCTTTTCCATTCATTAACCCTGGGACATTTTCCATAAAAATAAAATCAGGAGAAGTTTCTTTTATTAATCTTCCAAACTGTAAAAGTAAATCTTTTCTTTCATCCTCTTCTTTATTAGACTGATTTATTAGTGAAAATGGCTGACATGGTGCACATCCTGCCAACAAGAAATAATTATTTTTTCTATCTATTCCATCCAAAAGTTCTTTCCCCTTTAAATTAGAAACATCAATTGAAAAAAATGAGGAGCCTTTATTATTTTTTTCATAAGTTTCTTTTGCATCTGCATCAAAATCATAACCTTTCAATACCTTAATCCCTGCATCGGACAATCCCCTTGTTAGTCCGCCAATACCACAAAATAAATCCGCTGCTACAATTCTCTTTTTCATAAATTTTTAAAGTTAAATCTATTTAAAAAATTTCCGGAAACTATTTTTTTGTTTTTATTTTTTCTATCTCCAATTCATGTTTCCTTAATTCTTTATCCAAATCTTCCCTATACAAATATCGTTTAGTATTTTTGAACATTTGAAAACATGATAGTATTACCATATAGGAAAGATAGGAAAAACTAAAAATTATTAAAAAATATTTTACAAAACCAATTAATTCCAAAGTTAAAGAAAAATATAAAAAAAGCCCTCCAATAAGAGCACCAAAATAAGTTTGATTTATAGGCTCTTTAGGCAAACTTGATATCATTTTTTCTTTTTGCCATTTTCTTCTTTATCAATCATTCCTTCAGGCTTCATTGTTGGAAATAAAATTATATCTCTAATTGATTCTGCACCGGTCATTAAAATTACCATTCTATCAATTCCCCAACCGATTCCTCCTGTTGGTGGCATTCCTTGTCTTAATGAATCTAGGAAATCTTCGTCTTTTTCGTGTGCTTCTTCATCCCCGCTTTCTTTTTGTTTTAATTGTTCATCAAATGCTGCTTCTTGTTTTATTGGGTCGTTTAATTCTGAATACATGTTTCCAAGTTCCATTCCAGCCCCGATTGGTTCACATTGTTCATTTAGTCTGTCGTCTCCTCTTTTTCTTTTACATAAAGGAGTTCCTTCTTTTGGTCTGTCGTAAACGTGGACAGGGGAGATTACTTTATGTTCAACCATTTCTCCTAAAATTTCTTCAACACATTTGCCCCAAGTTGGATTTTCTCCTACTTCAATTTTATTTTTTTTACAGAAATCCTTTAATTCTTCAACGGATGATTTGTCTACATCAAGTTTTGTATATTCCTTGATAATCTCAGCTGTTGTTTTTCTTGGCCAAGGAGCTTTCAAGTCAATTTCAACAACTTTACCTTCAACATTTCGTTTGATTTTTGTTGTTCCAAGAACTTTCAAGGCGACATATTCCCAACAGTCTTCAATTAATTTCATCATGTCGTTGTAATCAGCATATGCTTCGTAAGCTTCAAGCATTGTGAATTCTGGATTGTGGGAATGATCTACTCCTTCGTTTCTGAAATTTTTACAAATTGTGTAAACTTTTTCAAATCCACCAACGATTAAACGTTTCAAATATAATTCTGGAGCAATTGAAAGATACATTGGCATGTCCCAAGCATTAATATGTGTCTTGAAGGGTTTTGCTGAAGCTCCTCCGTGTTGTGGTTGAAGTGTTGGTGTTTCAACTTCCATGTATCCACGTTCGTGCATGAATTCACGAATTCTTCTAATTATTTCACTTCTAACTTTGAAAATTTCTTTTACGTCTTGATTCATAATTAAATCAAGATATCTTTTTCTGTATCTTTCTTCCTTGTCTTTTAATCCGTAGTGTTCGTCGGGTAAAGGGTAAACTGCTTTTGATAAGATTTCAACTTTTTTTATTAAAATTGATAATTCTCCACGGTTTGAACGCATAACAATTCCTGTTACACCAACAAAGTCTCCTGCCACTGCATATTTTTTGAAAAGAGCTCTTGTTTCTTCGTCTGTTTCTCCATCTTGAGAAACTATTTGAATAAACGCTCCTTCATCTTGTAATTTTGCAAAAGAAATTTTTCCTAAATCTCTTTTTGACATTAAACGACCTGCAACTTTTACTTCATCTTTTGTTACAGTTTCTGCTTTCAAATCTTTGTATTTTTCTTGTAGTTCTTTACAATTAGTTGTTCTTTTGAAAGAATAAGGAAATGGATTTATTCCGTTCTCTTCTAGTTCATTTATTTTTCTGATTCTTTCATCAACTATTTGCTTTTCTCGACCTTTCAACATTTTTCATACTTCCATAATTTGAGGAATGTTGAGTGGGAAGTTTTAGTATAAAACTTCGCTCTTAGTTCCATGTAGAAATAGGGAATATGAGGTTTTTATAATTGTTGGTGACTATAATTTTATTCCCTTTATTAGAAAGATTTGATTATCATAATCAGTTCCAATTTCCCAAGAATTTTTATCTTCTAACCTTATTGGGCCTTTATATCCCCGAGTAGTTATCAAAGGTGTTTCTTCCTCAATATATTTTTCAAGAATTTTACCTAAATTAGAATATTTATGAATGGGGTTTGCACCTCCTGGAGCACAAATAAAACAACCCAAAGTATTTTTTTCTAAATTAAATAAATCTTCAAAAACATAACAATGTGCATTATAATCTTTTCTTTTTTTTAGATAAATGCCATTTGAATATTTTCCATTATTAATTAAAATGCAGTTATTTCTTGTATTTGAGTAATTTTTTTCTATTATTGTAAAATTATTTTTTTCTATATCTTCTCTAACTTCTTCAAAACTTTTTTCTAGGTATAAGTAACCATTGCCACCAAGGACTAAATTTTCATTTTCAAAAAATTCTGTAAAATAATTAACATTATGTATTTCTAAATTCTTTGCAAAAATCTCTTCATCTGAAATTGAAAGTTTGTAATTTTCTAATCTCTTTTGTAATTTATATTTCAAATCCATAAAAATGCAGAGATAAAAAGTTTTTATAATTGTTGGTAAGGGAGATTTATGGTTATTCTTTAGAACAATCTTCTTTTTAAATTATGAAATTTCTGTATTTTTATGGACATAGTTGTTAAGGGAAATTCAAAGATGGGAAAAGATGTTTTCATCTTTAATTTGCCTGCGAAAAAAACTTGTACTCCGACAGACTGGTGTTTACATGGAAGTAATGGAAAGCCAAGATGTTACGCCTTAAGAAATAATTATACATTTGGAAATGTTCAAAAATCTTTGGAAGAAAGATATGAACTTAGTAAACAAGAAGACTTCCCTGAAAAAGTAATTGAATTTTTACACAAGAAAAAGGCAAAATATTTTAGGATTCATTCTAGCGGAGATTTTTATTCAGAAGAATATGTTTCTAAGTGGATAGAGATTGCAAAAAACTGCCCTGATACAAAATTTAGAAGTACTACACATAGAAAAGATTTGGCGAGTAAAATTGAAGAATTGAATTCTTTACCTAATGTTATAATTAGAGAGAGTTTAGAAACTTCAAGTCCTAACCCTTCAATGAATTTGCCTTTTGCTGCATTAAGCAGTTTAGATGTTGTAAAAAACAATGAATCATATCATTGCCCAAACATGTGTGAACCTTGTGGATATACTTGTTGGGAAAAACCAGTTAACATGGATTTTGATGAGCATTAAAAATTCTATTTGAAATAACATATCAATATTTAAACTATTTTTTATTTCTTTAGTAATGGGAAGGGAGACTGATTCAGGAATTAAACTTTTAACAAAAATAACTTCAATAAGATGGTTTGGTTGGGGGCTTGGTGAAACTTTTATTCCTATTTTTATTTTATTATTTTCTGCTAATTTTTTTGAAACGGGATTATTAACTTCGATTTATTACGTAATGTTTTTTCTTTTCATTCCTATTTCAGGATATTTGGCAGACAAAATTAAAATTAAATATATATTAATTTTAGGTCTGTCGATATATATTTTTATTGGAGTTGGATATTTTTTGGCTGGATTTACTGGGATGATTATTTTCTTAATTTTGGCTAGAATGTTGAATGGTATTTCTTATTCTCTTGATCAAGTTGGAAGGGAAACTTATTTTGTTAGGCATGTATCAAAAAAGAATGAATCAGAGAGTTTTGGAAGATTTGATAAGATTACAACATTTTGGTGGGTCTTAGCCGTTTTAGTTGGAATACTTTTAATCAATTACGTTGATATTCATTGGCTTTTATTAGCAGTTACACCAACATCGATAATCGCTTTATTTTTAACTTTGAAATTAAAAGAAAAACCTGTAAAAAAAACAAAACAAAAAATTAAAAATCCTTATGTGAAAATATTTAGAGAAGTTAAAAATTTTAATAGTAATCTGAAAAATTTGTCAGTTATGGTTTTCTTTTTTAGTATGATGAGTTCAATAGTTTATTATTTTGCTCCAGCAGTAAGTTATTTTCGTGGGGAAAGTATGATTAATTCTGTAATTTTAGTTTTAGCATATTCCTTCCCTTCTTTGTTTGGAGAAAAACTGGGGAAATTTGCAGATAAAATAAAAGTTAAAGGATATTATTTGAGTTTGATTTCTTTGATTTTTGTATTAATTATTTTGGCCTTTTCTCCAAATTATTACCTTTTACTTTTCTCCATGTTTTTTGCAGGGATGACCTTTGAATTAACATCACTTACTAACAAAGGTTTTATGGCTAGAAATTCTGCATATAATAAAGTTGGCGAAGTTGATAGTGTTCTTAATGGAATTGGTTCTCTTGGTTCAATTATTGGGCCAATAGTCTTTGGATTCCTTTTAGATTTGCTTAATCCTATGCATTCATATTTTAGTGCAATTTTGTTAGTTTTAGTTATGTTTGGCTTTGTTTACCGAATGAAAGATAAATAATGTTGGTACATAAATTATTATAAACTATTTTTGTGAATTTTTGTTATGGAACTACCAAAAAAATATATTGCAGTTGATATTGAGTCAAGTGGGCAGTATCCATGGAATTCTTCTATGCTTTCAATTGGAGCATGTGTAGTTGATTAATAAATTTAACAATCAAACAGGTTATTCTGGAGAAGATATTAATTTAGTATTTAGAGGAAATGTTAAAGAGATTCATGCGAGTATCAAAGAACTTGGAATTAGACCTGAAGGAAAACTTCGACATAACGCTTTAGAAGATGCAATAATGGAAGCAAAAGAACTTTGGGTTAGTTTGGTTAATATGAGGCAACACAAGTTTTAATTTTTGTATTTTCTTATTACATAAAAACCTAAAATTCCGATAAAGGATAAAATAGGCCAGTAAATATTTGAAGTTGAATTCTCGATTCCAATCACATTTCCTGTTAGTTGATTTGCTCCAAAGATTAATCCTGCAAAGAAAGCTATTGTAAAAAACCCTGAAAAGAGTTTTGATTCGAGGATATTTCTTTTTTGTGAAACAACTTTTTTGGTAACCTCAATAATTATTCTATTGTTTGCCATTTCTTTTGGCAAAAAATATTCATTCCCTTCTTTACCGTATCCCCCTGCAAATTTATTATTTTTTGCATTATATTTTTCTAATTCATTTAGGGGTACATCAAGATATGAGATTCCCCTACTTCCAAATTTAGAGGCATGAATTTTTGCATCTTCTAAATTTTTATAGAACCATCTTCCTTTAGCTTTTTCTGATTCTTTATATTCACTTGACTCTTTGACCCATTCAGGAGCAGGTTTATCATTTTTAGAATCATCTTCACTCCTATAAAGACGTATAAATCCCTCAGAAATAAAGGGTTCATTAATATTTTGTTCATTATTCATGTAAGAAAAAAGAATTTGACACTTAAATAATTATTTTTTAAGAGCTGCTTCATCAAGTGCCTTATTTACAAGCCAATCTGCCATCTTTTGATATTTGTCGTTACGGGGTTTGTGAACATAAGTTATTTTGTCAAAACGATTTTGAAGTTTTTGAACTTTGAGAAATAATTCACGCATGCTTGGACTTTTTACTTGATATTTTCCGAGTAGCTGTTTTACCACAAGTTCAGAATCTAGAATGCAGGTTATTTCTTTATTTGTATGTTTTGAAGCAATTTCAAGGGCACGAATTATTCCCATGTATTCAGCGACATTGTTTGTTTTGTTGTCTCCGATGTATTCAGAATATTCTTCAAGAATTTTTTCTCCTTCTCTAATTATTACTCCTATCCCTGCTGGACCTGGATTTCCTCTTGCACCACCATCTGAATTTGTTGTTAACATTTTTCACCTGACTAAAATAAATTCATCTAATTAATAAATTTTTTGAGAATTAAATGTGCAAAACCTTGAAAGTTTTCATTCCTTGGAACTTTTCTTCTTTTTCTTCAACGTTTTTTATTTGAGAATGTTTTGGACCTTTTTTACAAATTTCAACCATTTTTTTTACTTCTTCAGGATTTCCTTCAATAAATACTTCAACTCTTGAATCTTCCAAATTTCTAACAAATCCTTTGACTCCGAGCTTTTCTGCATTTTCTTTTATGAATGAACGAAAGAAAACTCCTTGGACTGTTCCAGAAATGTAAACTCTAATTGCTCTTTTCATTTTCCCTATATCTTATTTACTCCCACCTTGGTTTTAAAGTTTTTCCTGCATATTTTGCAAAATTAAATCTTAATTCTCCAAATTTTAACCTAGAAAAATATTTTTCTGGGTGTAATATTTCATCCTTTGTTGGGGGTTCATTTGTTATTAAAATTTCTACCCCAGTTTTAAAACCCAAATTATCTAAGAAATCTTTAAGATAGTAAACTGAATATTCATAATATATGTCTCGTACATTACTCGTATCTAAAAGTTCTTCTAAGTTTTTTGGAACATAAGGAGTTTTTCCAAATAAAACTTCATTCATTTTCCAAGAACAATATTCTGCGATTCCTTCTTCAATAAACTTTGAACCAAATGTTTCTTTTTTCATTGAAAAAGGTCTTGGACTATAATACTCAAGTGGTTTTATTTTGGTTGATTTTAAGTTTTCAGCGATTTGACAAACCGCATAATGTCCAAATTCGTGCATAATTGTTCCCTTGAGAAAATCTCCTCCCTCAATTAATCTTTGTCTTAATTCTGTATTTAGTTCCTTTAAAGAATAACCATAATAAACTTCGTTTTTTTCAATTAATATTTCTCTATCTCCATAAAAATATAATCCTAATTCTTCAAAGGAATAATTTTCTTCATCTAGATAATCTATTAAATTTGTAGGAATAATCTTTGCTTCTTCTGAATTAAAATTAAATTTTTTGTTAAATTCATTTATTGCCTCTTTTGTTTTTTCTTGATATTTCGCGTATTCAATTATTCCTTTTGTTGTTGGAAAACCTTTGTCATTTAATTCGAATTTTTGCGCGTTTGCAAATAGAGAGGAGAGAACAATGGAGCCTGTGAGAAATATTTTTGTTAATGTTTTCACTTAGTATAGAGGTAACAAGAATTTAAATAATTATTTGGAAATTAAATTATATGATTGAACAATTAAAGGAAGAAATAAAATATTTGATGGGAGAGAGTGGATGTCATGATTGGGAACATGTTATCAGAGTTTACAACTTGGCAAAGCACATTGGTGAAAAGGAAGGATGTGACATGGAAATTTTAGAACTCTCTGCAATTTTACATGATGTTGGAAGAAGTGAAGAATCAAGAACGAAGGGGGAGCTTTGTCATGCGCAAGTTGGAGCAGTTATTGCTGAAGGAATTTTACAAAATTATCAAATCTCTTCTGAAAAAATTGAAAAGATAAAACATTGTATTTTAACTCACAGAAAAAGAAAAGGATTGGAACCTGAAAGCAAGGAAGCGAAAGTTTTATTTGACGCGGACAAATTAGATTCACTTGGTGCAATTGGAATTGGACGGCTTTTTTTCTTTGCTTGTGAACATGGAGCAAAAGTTCATAATTCGCCTGACGTTGACATAGAAAACACTGAAAGTTATACAAAGGAAGATACTGCGTATCGAGAGTATTACCACAATTTGAAAAATCTCAAAGATAGGTTTTACACAGAAGAAGGGAAAAAGATTGCAAAAGAAAGACTTGAATTTATGAAAGAATTTTTTGAAAGAATTAATTCTGAAACAAGGGGGGAGTGTTAATGGAAATTAAACAAAATAGAAAAGATTTGGAATACCTAGCTAAAGTTGAGAGAACAAGAGAATTATGTAATTTATTTTTTCCAGAATACCAAAGAGTTGAAAACCCAGAGTTACAAGATTATTGGGAAGCATTCAAAGAAGAGGGAAAAATAGTTATGACAATTAGTTATACAAATAAAAATATGCTTTTGAAGGATAAGAAAATAGATGAAAAAAAACTTTTTGAGTTTGGAAAAAAATATGAAAAGATTTGGAACATTAATAATTTTGAAATTTTAAGGGATTAAACTGATGCAAAATTAATTTCTAAATTTTATTTGTATAAAAAAATTAGTTAGAAAAGTTTTTAATAAAATATAGATATCTAAATTTATGGTCAAGGGGGTTTTTGTTTATTTGAAAAGAATTGAATCGGGTGTTAAACTAAATATTTTAGTCCACTTTGCTACATCAATTGGTTTAGGTTTTGCCTCTTTTTTTCTGAATTATCAAGGAGTTCCACTTTTCAAAATAATGCTTATGTGGGCAATAAGCCCATTGGCTGCAGCAATTATTGCATTTTCATTTAAAAAATGGAATCTAAAAAGACAACTAATCTTTGGAACACTATCTTATACTTTTATGGCTTTGTCTCTTTTGTTCTTTTTTAATTATTCTTATTTAATTTATGGATTATTTAGTGGTTTTACGATGGGATTTTATTGGGTTTCACTTAATTATATTTTCTTTAATAAATCCGAAAAAAAGAATCATGCAAAAGATTTTAATATTTATTTTCTAATTGGACCAATATTTAGTATTTTATTCCCCCCAATTGGTGCAGTTATTATTGATAATTTTGGATTTCAAGTTCTTTTTGTAATTACAGGGTTGCTTTCATTGATTCCCCTTTTTTATGTTAACAAAGATGGATTTAATCAAACATTTTATGCAAAATTTAGTGAAGCCAATAAGAAATTTTCAGGTCTTCGTACGTATATGGCTTTAAACGATGGACTTCATTTTTTTCAAGGCCATTTCATTGCAGTATATATCTTATTGTTTTTAACTTCTGAATATGAAATTGGGGGAATGATAAGTTATCTTGCATTGATTAGTTTAATTGTCAGTTTTTTTATTTCTGAGGCTTCTGATAAAAACCAAAAGAGAATAAAGTATTTAACACCAATGATGATTGGAATGGGATTGCTTATTCTATCAATGATTTTTATAAAAAATCCATTAATTTTTGTTCTCATAGTTGGTATATATGCAATTCTTGATAATATGTCATTGCCAATCAGATATGCTATTCCCATGGACATTAAAGTAAAAGATATTGGTTTTTGGAGAACAGCAGAGGTATATGGAAATCTAGGTAGAGTTATTGCATTTGGGGTTTCTTCTTTGTTTTTATATTTTGGAAATTATTGGATTCCTTTGGTTATCTTTGCATTTATGTCATTTAGTACTCCTCTGATAATTAAATTAAAAATTAAGGAAATGCAATAGTTAAGGGTTTAAATCAGAACCCATAAATTTTAAAACAAAAATATATTCTTTAGAAGATGAGTGAAACAAATAGAATAATAAGAAAATTTGAGAGAAGTTTTCTTGGAAATGGATATAATAATTGTACTGAAATTCGTCCTGATACCAAAGGTGCTTTATTTTCTGAAGTTCAGGAAAGTGAAAGAAGAAATAAACAATATCAACTTACAGAAGACTTGGAAGGACAGGAAATTGGTATGATTATTTATGGTAAAAACGGTAAGCCAGATAAATTTTTTAGATATAAATCTCGAGGTAAGGCTGGACCATCCCCAGAAATTTTGGGAACTGTAAAAGTTAATTATGATAAAAACACAATTGAATTTATTTCTCCTCCAAGGAAAAATTCGGATTTAGAAGAAAAATTTGATTAAATTCCCCGTATATCTAATTCATTATTGACAACTGCTACAACTTGGCTTGCAAAATACATGTGTGGACCAACTGAAACTGGAGTTAATAATTTTTTTAGGTATTTTTGTTCTTTTTTTGGAAAGCCTTCGTGGTCTCCGAGTAAAAAAGCACATTTGTCTGGGATTTTTATTTCTCTAAGGGATTCACCTTTTTTGTCTAAAATAAATATTTCATTTCCTGCGTCCATTAATTCTTCAATTACTTTCATTAAAGATTTTTTTTCAACAAAGCAGCCCGGAAGAACTTCTGACTTTTGTCCTTCTTTATATTTGTACAATAATTTTTTGATTATATTTGCTACGTCTTTTTTTGAAATTGGTGTGTCGTCTTGTACTGTAATTTCAATATGTTTTGGCGGGTCTGGCATTCCGTTTAGAACTAAATGAAATGTGACATCTTTTCTAAAATCGTGGGAGAGAAAAATTCCTTGAATTAGAGAATGAATTGCAATATCAATTCTTCCTGCTCGCATTAAATTTCCATCTGAAATTGCTTTACCTGAAGTTGTTCCATGATTTGAAAAATATATGAAGTGTTTCATGAAAACAAAAACCGTCTTTGAGTTTTAAGGTTTTTGTTTGAGTTGGGTTGAAGATTTTTTATTGCATTAACAGATACCATCAGCATCAATTGAACAACTTAATACTCCATTTAGAGCCGTACATTTTGTCCAACCTGCGTTATCGGTATCTCTCAACATCATACATCCGCCTAAATCACTATCTATTGTAAGTCCTCCTGCGTTTTCTCCTGCATCAACATATAAAAGATTTGTTGTGCTTGAAGTTGCACCAATTGTTAGGGTTCCATTAACATATTCGTTTCCATTAACTTCTAATTTTTCTGAAGGAGTACTTATTCCAATACCCACATTTCCTCCGTTAGCTATTACCAACGCACCATTATTAACCCCTTCTGTTTGTCCTATGTAAAACTGACCATTCCCATTTATTGCATCACTTCCCAAATTCCATAAATATCCTATTCCCACAGGATCTAATTTTATAATCGGGTCTTGATTTTCTTCTATTCCTGTAATTTTCATATTACCTTGATTTATTTCTAACTTTTCATCTGGATTATTTGTTCCTATGCCAACATTACCTCTGATATAATAAATATTACTCCCGTTATTAAGCCAAGAATTTAATAAGGTAGACGTTCCAACGTCGTCACTAAACCACAATTCAGTGGGAGAAGTATTTTTAACCCAAAGTTTACCCCACCCACTTTCCTCGAGAGGTGATGAATATTGACCAAATAATTTTACTGCTCCTGAAGTATCATCCAAAATTATATTGTTTTTTGTTGAAAAAGAGCCAACTCTAAAAATAAATTCTGGGCTTTCATTTATTACTACATCTAGCCTATTTGGTGTTTCTATATTAACTTTACCGTGAGTTCCACCAGTTAATTTTCCTCTATCATCATTGGCTGTTGCTCCAAATGAAATATCTCCATCATAAACTGTTAATTTAGCTTCGGGGGTGTCTGTTCCAATACCAACATTTCCCCGAATATAATAAATATCATCACCATAGCTATTCCAATTATTTCTTGAATCAATTGTTTCATTTAATTTGATTTCATTAAAATCTAAGTTACTCTCATTTTGTACAAACCAACCATTGACCCAACTGGTTAATCCAGACCACCAAGCTGAAGAATTGACATTTAAATTAATTTCATTTTCTGCTTTCAAAAAATTATCATCTGAATAAATATTTCCATCTTGAAAAATAACATTTCCAGCATTTACAAAACTTAATAGAAATAAAATCCCAAAAATTGCAAAAATTGATTTTTGTAACATGATGTTGTTAACAAACTTGTTTCTTTTATAAATTTTATTTGATTTTTGTATATATTTTTTTCTAAAAGAATTCAACATTTTCATAAATACCTCCTGTTACACATAATTCTCCATTAAAAGAAATGTAACTCATATTTTCTCCTAATGTATTTTTTACAATAAACGCGTTAGAGTTTGGATTACAATTAGATTCATGGCCAGCACAATTTCCATTCTCTGCACATAAATTACCGAAACTGTCAATATACCCTACGGTAGTTTCATTATAATCTTTAAATATTAAAGAGCCATCTGCAGGATTATCACAATTAGGACTAATAAAACATTCTCCAGCTAAGACAATATTTCCAGAATCTCCTATCCATGCAACTGCTTCGGAATTATCATTATTAACATAAAATTTATTTGTATCATTTGGAAGTGCATATGAACCAATGCTAAATAATCTAGATTCACTCCAGGAACTATTTTGAATTCCATCATTAGCTTTAATTCTAACTTTATATTGGGAAGAATTTTGTAAACCAGACAAATCCCAAACATATTTGGAAATATTATAGTCAATATTAACATTTTTTAATTTAATAGTTTTATTTGTTTTAGAATAAATACTAATTGGAATTAAACAATAGCCTTCTTTGTCTTCCTCGCAAATTTCTAAATATGAATTTATTTCATTATTTAAATTAGAAATTGTTTCAGTAGAAAAATAATTATCAGATTGGTTCCAAACATTTATTCCTAAGATATTTAATTGCAAAGAATCATATATTCTTGAAATATCAATAATATTACTTTTTGTTGATTCGATATTCCCCCAATTATCTTCTGAATAATATCTAATATAATTAATTCCTTCTGTTGAAATAGTTACGCTTGTTCCAGAGGTTGTTGGGGTACATGTGTTAGTTGTGTCAATACAATATTTTGGATAACCTGTCATACATCCACTCCCTCCTGTATCATAACAAGATAAAGTTACTTGAACATTGTACGGTGTTGTTGTGTTAAAATCATATGCTTGATTATTAGGAATAGTTTTTGCTGTAGCAGAAGTTGTTGGGGCGGTTGTATCTGGATTTTGATATTTGATTGAAAGGAATGGTAAGTATGGGCTAACATCACCCAAATCCAAATTACAATCACTATCATCATAATCTTGGCAAGACTGCCCTCCTTCTCCCACCAAACCAATTACAAATTGGTTATGATTTATATCCTCCAACAAATCTGCAAAATCTGAATATGCATATATTCCCAAATCTACTTCGTACCATTTCCCATCATCTGAAGATTCATAAGACAAAGACAAATAATTAATTCCATCATCCAATCCTTCAAAAATATCCTCAATTTCCGAGTCTCTAGAAGGTATTAAATTGAAATTGCTCCCATTGACTCCATAAAAATCTAAATCAACTTCTGTACAATCACTCTCATCGACATAATCTAAATAATATTTCAAACTAACATTATAGATTGTTGCACCATCCAAAATCCCACTTGAAGAAAGTCCAAATACTAAATAAGAATGATATATTTTTCCATTTCCAGAATCTGTTGTTCCAATTGGAGTTAAATCATAATCATAATATGAAAAATCACCACCATCACAATCCAATCGAACTGAATCATATTGCGATAATCCATTATTAATATCTAATATTTTTACACTTGGATCAATATAACTCAAATCATTACCTTTAATCTTAATTTTCTCTCTTTCTTTTTCAACACTCAAATTTTGTTCTCTAACAGCCTGTCCAAAATCAATAACTTGCTCATCACAAATTAATTTGTAATCTCTAAAGGAACAATCTACTCCAATAGTTTCAATTTTATAATTAAATTCTTCTAGTTCATTTCCATTTAATGTATGATCAAAATAATAACTTCCTCTTCTTTTCTCAATTCTAGTTTTAATATTATATTTTTCTTTAAGTTTTTCGTAATTCAATTCTCCTTTTTCTTTAATTTCGTAATTTAATCTTACTTTTTTATTATTCCATTTCAAAACTAAACCATTTTCATCTTCGAAAAATTGAGTAACTTCCTCGTATGGTTTGAAAGTTCCATTTAAATCTTTTATATTAATTTGACTGGCAAATATTTGAGCAACATAAGTTCCATCATCCAGCAAATAAGTATCTGAATAAGCAGAACGATTTACAATTATTCCTTTTTTACTTAAATTCAAATTTTCACTTATAAACTTTTTACCAGGAATTCTTGTTTCATTTTCTTCTTCCAATTCTTCACCAAATGTTTTGATTGAAATATTTTCATCTGAATTATTTCCTAAAACAAAATCAACAACTTTCTCAATAAAACTACCATTTGTTATATTGTTAATAGTTTCATTTAAACTTTCGTTAATGGAAGTAAAACTAACAGCGCTTACCATCCCAATAATAAGGAGACTTACTAAAATAAAACCAAATAATATATTTATTTTCATAATCCCTCCACCTCAAATTCAAAATTATTTACTTGTGCATTTTTTGGAATTTTTATATAAATTATTTCTGTTGTGTTTTCAATAATATTCAAAGTTTCTTCAGTTGTTCCATTACTAAATTCATTTTCAATTCCATAGCCAGAAATAATTTCTGCCCAATTGTTTCCTCCATCATTTGAATATTCCAAAGCATAAGTTACAATATTTCCGATTCTATTTACGGCTTCACTAAATAAAATTCCAATATATCTTTTGTAAAAACTTTCGCCTTCGGTTGGGTAATTTAAATTTGTTTCGAATTCTCCTTGGTTAACTAAAAAATCTCTTGTTAAAATTCCAGAATAATCAGTATCATCATAAACAGAACATCGAATATAATTTTCACCAATAGAATATGAATCATCAATTAAACCGACACAATAATTATTGTTCGACGTGCAAAAATCTGGAGAAGTTGCAGGGTTACAAGTTATACCTTGGCAACATCTTAAATTTAAATTGTCATAATCAATATCTGAAGAAGTTATACTTATTGTTAAACTATCATTAATAACAACAATTCCATCGGACAAAATCATTGATTCCAATATGGGTGCAGTATTTGAAACAGTAACAACAGAACTGGAAACATAGGCCCCATATCCTCCATCTTCACCATAACCTCTTGCTTCACATTGAATTGTGTCACCTTTTGAATAAAAGGATGAATCCAGAGTAAATGTTTTATCACAATCTAATCCCTCACTACAATCTTGATATTCATAGTCTTCATAATCCCCATCAATATACCATTTGATTTTAATCTCATCTGGATCACTTTCTAAACTTTCAACATTAACATAACAATCTACATCTTGATTTGTTTTTACAACAGAATCAATTGTTATTTCTTCTGTATAAGGAACATCACAATATTGATTATCATAAACAGTTTCATATTCTTTGTAATATAAATCAGCTGAGCAAGTTATTCCATAATTAGCATCTTCACATCCAAATAAAAGTCCATTATCACATTGATTTCCACAAGAGTCATCTTTGTAAATAATAGCTTTTGAATCTATTGTGCAACTTGACCCACAATTTTCGGGAAAAAATGCAGGGGAATAAGAACTATAATAATTTAAACAAGTTGAAGTAGATTCTGTTGCTCCTTCTGGAGAAATTTCAAATTCAACTTTATAGGTTTCACTTCCAGCATTATAACTATAACCTACTTCTGTATCTAATAATAAATCCTCATAATTTAATGGAACATTAACATTCATCGGACTACAAATTACTTCTCCGTCACTTTTCCAACCAGCACCACTCCCAGAATCTCCATCTGAATATTTCCAATCACTCAAAACCTCATCAGTACAAGTTCTTTTAACAGTCCAGTAATAATCATCAACTAAAAACAAATTTCCTTCTCCCTCATCAGTATATCCATAAGTGCAATCATCAGGAGTACACGAATAAACTCCCTCGGGATTCCCTCCACAAGAAGTACTAATCTCACACTTTAATTCTCCCAAACAAGTATCACCATCACATGAACGGGTATAACCCATTTCATCATTATCACAAGTTGAATAACCACAAGATTGTTGTTGCCAATCTGTACAGGAACAAATTGAATCAATAGCTTTAGAAATATTTATTCTTTGATAATAATTTTGACTTCGAGTATCCCAAATTGGTTCTCCTGTTGAAGATAAAACTTCTAAAATTTCAGAAGGAGACATCCCTGATTTTTTCTCCAATAATAAAGCTGCAGCACCAGCTACAATAGGAGTAGAGGTAGAAGTCCCATGATAACCAGTAAACTCATGACTATCCCCTCCCATAAAAGTAACATTACTACCAGGGGCAACTAAATCCAAATTATCCCCAGTATTCGTCCAACAGGAAATATGATCAACATTAGGATTGTCCTCACAATCATATTGATCAAGACTACATCCACCAAAAATACCCCTTGTACCACCCATCTCTTCACACCAATCCACCTGAAATGCACCATTTCCCCAATCATAAGTAGCACCAACACCAATAACATCTTCATGACACGCAGGATAACTTATCCCCTCATGATAAGCATTATTCCCCGAAGCCGCAAAGATTGTAATGTCTAATGAATGTGCAACATTTATTTGATAATCTATATAATTATTTTCACAATCATAATCATCAGACGAATATTCTCCATTATCACCCAAACTCATCGTAATTATATCAACTCCCCAATCAGAACACTGTTTAATTGCATTTGATAAATCTATATTATTATAATACCCCTCAGAATCCGTCGCCTTCACAACATACAAATCAATATGAGGAGCAATCCCCTTATTCCCGCTCAAATCAGAAGCTATAATTTCAGAAACATAAGTTCCATGAAGTTTACCACTTTCATAAGCACTATCACTCTCATTCTCCAAATTACTACAACATCCACCATTACCATAATCCGAAATAGAACAAAAACATGACTGATTTTTTATACTTTGATATAAATCCAAATAATCAGGATAAACACCAGAATCTATAACACAAACTTTCACATCATCACCATAATAAGGACTTGAAGCCAAAAGTTCAGTTAACCCAATTAATGGTTTTGTTTCAGTGAAAAATGTTGTCCCATTTTTTGGTAAATCAATTTTCTCAATTCTTTCATCCTTAATTATTTTATCAAAAGTGGATTTGCTAAGATTTAAAGATAGTCCATTAGAAACTCTTCCTATAATTTCATATTCATCATCAGATAAATTTCCAATAAAATTATTAATCTCCATATCAAACCATTCATCTTTTAATTTAATCTGTGCTAATTTCTCTTCCTTTGTCCCAACCAACTCAACACCAGAATTATCCTTAAATGAAATCCCTACCTCAACCCATTCCTCATTGGTATTTGATGAAATACTTTTTTGTTGATAATTTATATCATGAGCATAAAACTTATCTGAAATTTTAGAATCATACACAACACCTTCTTGAGATATCTCTAACTTTGAAGAAACAAAAGAAAAAAAGAATAAAATTAAAAATAATAATATAAAATATTTATTTTTCATTAATTCCCCTATAAAATTTAATTAATAAAATAAAGAAAATAAGTAATAATATAACGGATACAAAAACCCAATAATAAGATTTATTATTTTCGCCATTTGTATGTTGAATTGTCCCATAAGTTGGTAGCTCAACTTTTTCTATTCTTTCATCCTTAATTATTTTATCAAAAGTGTATCTGCTAATATTTAAAGATAGTCCATTAGAAACTCTTCCTATAATTTCATATTCATCATCAGATAAATTTCCAATAAAATTATTAATCTCCATATCAAACCATTCATCTTTTAATTTAATCTGTGCTAATTTCTCTTCCTTTGTCCCAACCAACTCAACACCAGAATTATCCTTAAATGAAATTCCTACCTCAACCCATTCCTGACCAGAATCAAACAAATCAACAATCCCCTCATCATACTGAACACTTTCGGGAGAAATTTTCATTTCTGAAATATACTCAGCACTAACTAAACCAAAAAATAAAATTCCTAAAAGAAATATTGTAAATATTTTTTTGTTCATAATATATCCCTCCTTTCTAGCTTTCTGCTAGAAAGTATTCTATCTTTATAATTTTTCTCATAAACAATTTCAAAATCAAATTTGTTTAAGTTCTCATTCAAAACTTTCTGTTTATCTTTATCTAAATTTCTTTTGATTTTATTAAAATCGTTTGAGGCAGAAACAAAACTAAATATCAACAAAAAAACAAAAATAAAAACAAAATATTTTTTCATTGACATACAACGTTGTTAACAACAATTGTTTTATAAAGTTTATTCCAAAAAAATATTCATTTTTTATCTTTTGATTTAATCAAAAGAAAAATAAAAACCCCAATCAAAATTAAACTCAAAAAATAATACCAATAGTTTAGTAAAATTTTTTTAAAACTAATTTGTGAGATTCCAGAAGATTTTGTTATGTTTGCATCATCTGAATTTATTTTTTCAATTCTTTCATCTTCCAATAGTTGATAAAAGGTTTCCTCAGAAATGTAGGAGGAAAATTTATTTGAAATATTTCTATTAATCGTATTTTTAAAATCATTCCCATATGAAACAATAATTTCATTAGCAGACTCTCTCTCTAGAATAAACAACAACTTTAACATTTTCCTTATATTTAAATTCATCCAAAATTTCATCATGATACTGAACACCAGAAGAAGGCCAGACTTTAGTTTCAGCTTTAACAAAACTAACATTAATCAATAATAAAGTTAATAAAAAAATAAAAATTAATTGCTTTTTCATAATAACACCAAATAAAATAACTTTATAATTTTTATTATATTAAATCAAAACCTTTAATGGCACTGCAGCTTTTATGGATAATTATTGTTCTTGTTACTCTTTTTAAAATTTATATTATGCTTATCTTCTTCTAGTCCCCGAATTATTCTTGGAAGAATTTGAATTCCTTTCTGAACCAGAACTACGAGTACTTTTAGAATTTGAATTTGAATTGCCTGAATTGGAATTTGTTCTTGTATTTTGTCTTATTATATTTGTATTAGTATTTCTAGTTTGATTTGTTCTTGTATTTGTTATTCTTTGATTTTCTGTATTTACTCTTTCGGGTCTTTTGTAATTTGTTGTTTTGGTTTCAACTCTCTTTCTAACATATTCTTTTTTCTCTTCTCTAATTGATCTAGGGACTTCATTTTTTTCAAGAACTTTTGTTGTTAAGGTTCTTTGTCTTCTATTATTTTCTCTAAAGGTTTCATGATAATCAAAATAATAAATATAATTTGGCACGTAGTAATTCCATGTACTCCAATAATAATTATCCCAAAACAGAGGATTGTTTAAATCAAAATAAAACCACCAGTCGTTAATTAAATTATTATTAAATCCTGCAATTTGCCAATCTTCAAAATCAATTACTCCATTATCATTCATATCTATGTATGGGCCAAATTTATTTCTCCAGGGATCATTGAAATTTAGGATTCCATCTCCATCATTATCAAGCCCAAGTGAAGAAGAATACGGAGAATAAATGAATCTTGTTCTCCAATAATCTTTTATGTCTACTTCATTTTTTTCATAGAAATTTAAATCATAAAATATTGTATCATTTCTTTTTGAAATTGTATCTTTTTTTGTTTCATTAACATAAATTGTTTTTTCATTTTTTGAATAATATAAATCGTCTTCGGGTAAATTTGAATTTAATGCACACCCGGAAAGGATTGGAATTGATAAATACAAAAGTCCTTTTTTTAATTTTGAGAGAAGATTATTTTTCATGCAAGATATAAGTGTTTAAACTTTAAATATTTTTACTTGAATGGAGTAATTACATTTTACTTTATCGGTTGCAAAGTAAACTCGGAACGAGCAAAAATATCTCCTTCATTTACAACTTTGAAAACTCCAACGAAATTATCTTTTGAAAAAGCCAAAAATATTTTTTCTTTTTTGAAGTCTGGAAGTTTACCTATCAAATCTTCTTTATGTATTGGACTTCCATGAAGAACTTTTTTTAGAACTTCATTTTTTATTTCTACAAAAGGATGAAGTTCACTAATTACTTCAGCGGGAATTAACATGTTTCTTAATCTTGTTTCATTTCCAAGTTTGTACTCATCTATTGCTTTTTCAAATTCATATAAATTTACAACTGGATAATTAGTGTTGTGTTCAGAAAAGATTCCTGCATTTGTTCTACGAAGTTCTAACATATGTGCTCCACAACCTAGTTCGTCTCCTAGGTCTGTACAAAGTTTTCTAACATAAGTTCCACCCTCACATTTAACTCTAAAGAGTGCGTCTTGATTTTCATATTCTAAAATTTCAAATTCATAAATTTTTCTTGTTCTGTTTTCTCTTTTTACACGCGACTTTACTGGTGGCATTTGTATTATGTCGCCTGTGAATTTTTCTTTAATTGCTTTATTTATTTTTTCTAATTCAATTGGTTCATGTAAATGCATAATTCCAATGTAAGTTTTATCTTCACCTAAAAAATAACCAGCAAGTTTACATGCTCTTCCTAATGCAACAGGTAAAACTCCTGTTACTTTTGGGTCGAGTGTTCCAAAGTGAGAAGATTTACTTAAACCTAATTTTTTCTTTACAAATTCTGAAACTTGAAATGAAGTTGGTCCACTGCATTTGTCAATATTAATTATTCCAAAGTCAATTAATTCTTTTGTAGACTTCATTCGTTTTATTTTTTCTATTCTTTGATTCATTTTAATAATTCGACCTCGCACTCTTCACGTTCGTATGTTGGATATTCTTCAATTTTATAAATTGGATATTTATCTTTTAGTTTTAAGACTAATTTTGGATTTAAAATTATTCTATTTTTTATTTTATCAAGAGAATATTCATTTTTTCTCAAAGTTAAAATTAATTCTTTTGAAACTTCTGTTGCAAAATAAATTATTGTTCCATCTTTTGTCATTTTTGTGAATTTTGGAATTTTATAATTTTTTAATCTGTTTTTGTATTGATGCCAATTTTTTAATTCGGCTGTGCACAGGTGAATATTTAATTTTGGAGCAAAAGAATTTATTTTTTTTATTAAATATTTTCCTGCATCAATTGAATTTGAAATTGTGTAACCGTCCTTTGAAATTTTATATTTTTTGTTCATATATTTTTCTGATACTTCGCCTGATTCTAATTCGTTTAAGTTTAGGAAGGAAATATAATCTTTTGCTTCTTTAATTAATTCTAAAATTTTATCAATCTTGTCTGGAAAACAAGGAATTTCAATTCCAATATTTTTTTTGTTCCAGAATTTTTTGGCAATAGCAATTTTTTTTATTTCTTCTTTAACAGGTTTATCAAAGTCTGGATGAAATCTTATTTCGTCAATATATTTTGAGAGTTTTTCTAATTTATCTTCAGTTACTAATTTTGTTGAAACATAGATATGAATGTGAAATTTTTTTGTGAAAGTTTCTTTTAGTTTTTTTGCTAATTTTATTGTTTTCTCTAATTTTAGTAATGGGTCGCCTCCAGTTAAGGAACAGCCTTTTGCTCCTGAAATTTTCACTTCTTCAATTATTTCATTAAACGAGTTTTCGTTTGTTATTTTTCTTTCGTTTGCATAAACATTGTCTATGTTTTTACGCATATTTGATAGTGGGCAAAATTCACAACCACGAGAACACAGGCCCGTTACAAAAAGAACCATTTTTTGTCCTTTTACACAAAGTTTACAACCTTCTACTAAGTTGCCTTCTAGATACGAAGAATATTTTGTTTGTTTCATTTGAAAATTCCTTGTAACATTTCTTTACGTTTTTCTTCAGGAAATCTTTCTATTGAATAACGAAGTGTTGTTCTTGGAAGTTTGTTATAATTTGTTTTTAGAAAATCAAGTAAAACTTTTTCGTCTCTTTTTCCGACTTCACGAAGCATCCAACCAACAGCTTTGTGGATTAAATCGTGTTTATCATTTAACAATTTTTCAGAAAGTTTTAGTGTGTCTCCAAATTCGTTATTTCTAATAAATTCAAAAGTTGAAACAATTGAAATTCTTTTTTCCCAGAGGTTTTTTGACTTAACTAATTCATATAGAAATTTTCTTTTCTTTTTTTTGTTTAATAAAAAATTTCCAATAATTTTATCACAGGTAACATCGACTAAATCCCAATTGTTGAATTTTTTCATATTTTTTACATAGAATTCAAAAACTTTTTCTCGCTCAAATTCGTTTCCTCTGTAACGGTTTACAAGGAGAATTCCTGCAAGCATTCTGTATTCATGTATGTCTGAATTTAAGAGCTTTTGAAAATCTTGATAACTGAGTTCTGGATGTCTTTTTGCTATTTCTCTTTGTAAAGGAAGTGCTACCCCTAAAAATCTGTCTTTGTTGTCGGTGTAGGATTCCCTAAAGAATGTTTTGTATTGCTTTCCCTTCTTTGAATCTGAATGAGATTGCAAATCTTTTAGTATATGGTGTAGGCTCATATAATAAAATAGAATAATTGGTTTTTAATGATTTGTAAAATAAATTTATTCTTCAGGCATATAAACAATTTTATAATTTTCAATTACTCTGAAATATCTTATTTCCCTAATTTCAGGAAATTTATTTTTGAGTCTGTCAATTATTTTATAATATTCTTGTGTTGAACTTATTTCCAAATCAAATTCAATATCATAACCTCCGATAGAAATCGATTCTGCACTAAGTTCTTTTAGAGAATGAATTTCTTTTCTTATCTGTTCAAAATTTGTAAAATCATTTAAATTTATTTCAACTGTATAAAAATCTCTTCCGAGTTTTGAAACATCAATATCTTCTTTGTAACCCAAAATTATTTTTTGTTCTTCTAATTTTCTTATTCTATTTATTATCGTTTTTGAATCAACTTTAAATTTTCCCGCAAGTTCAATAATTGTCTTTCTTGCATTTTTTGATAATTCTTTTAATATTTTTTTATCTAATTCATCAATGCTTTTTTCGTTTATCTTCTCTTTACCCTTTGTTATTATTTTTGATTCTGTCAAATATTTTCTGGGGAATTCGTTATAATTCAAGATTGGGCAAATTAATTTATTTTTTATGTGTCGACTAAATCTTTTTGAGAACTCAAATAAAAAATCCTGAACCTTCAAATTATCCTTTGCCCAATAAGCAAAAGCAAAATCCCATGAACCATCAAGCTTTCCTATCCACCAAGAATTTTTATCTTGTTGTAGGTATTCAATCATTTCTTGTAATTCTTTTTCTGAAATATCAATTAATTGTAAATAAATTCTGAATAAGTTATAACCTAACTTTGTTGCATCAATAAGCGCACGATATCCTCGAATGATTCCCCTTTTTTCAAGCTGTTTTATTCTGTAACCCACAGCGTCTTTACTTAACCCAACTACTTTTGCTATTTCTGAATTTGAGTTTCTTGCATTTTTTTCCAGCTCATAGAGAATCTTTTTATCTTTAACTGTTAATTCCATAATTAGATTATCTGGACAATAATATATAAATATTTCTATAATGTGGTAAAAATTAATGAAATGTTTATTATAATTGATAGTTGTTAGGTAATAATGAAAATAAAATTGAAAAGGAGTTTTCAAAATAAATTAGATTCTCTTGAACAAGATTATGTAATGAAATTAAACCAATTAGAGAAGGAGTTGAAATGAAAAAATATGAATTTATTCAAAATCTAAAAACATTTGGAGGAATAATTGGTTTAGGGGTTTTTATGTGGTATGGTCTAAAATTTGGAGACTATGTTGGTCAAACGGAGGAAAGAAGATTCCATAAAATTAAAGAAGTTCACAAAATAGATTCTGTATATAAATCTAAACAAGATTCTCTTTTGAGAGATTATAATTTCAAAAAAGATTCTTTGCAAATTGATTACCAAATGAAATTAAATCAGTTAGAGAAGGAGTTGAAATGAAAATAATTAATAGGCTAAATGGAAAAATTGAAATAAAACCAACAAAAGAAACAGAACTGCCCTGGCCAACAAATAGAGATTATGCAATTCTAAATAAAATTTATAATATTGAAAACTATTTTTTCAAGTTAGCACAAAAATATAAATTTAGTCTTTCTTTAAATAAACATTTTAAATTCAGGGCTTCATGGAATGCAATTGATTTAATGAGAAAATATAAGAAAAAAATAGATGATGAAAAAATGAGCCCAGGTGAATATTTTTATTTCAATCTTCAAAAAGAAAAAAAGATAATCAAAGATTTGAAAAATGCCACTTTTGACAGTTGTAATAGATTAACTGATTGTCAATTTAATTATAAAATAAACCAATTAGAAAGTAAATTAAGTGAATTATGAATTTATTCTAAAAATTCATTTCATACTTGTCTTCAAATAAATCTGAAAGAGTTGTTGTTTTTGCTTTGTTACTCCAACGGTCATAAATTTTTTTTGGATTAATTTTATCTTTAGAAATTGCTGGATCATTTAAAATTAAATCTTTTATTGCCCGGATTTTCCTTGATGTAGAATTTTCTGTTATTTCCGTTAGAGTTGTTCCTATGCAACCGCCATTATATAATCCTGCTACATAGACAAATTTATCATTAAAATAAATTAATTCAAATTCATTTATTGGAAAACCTGAGTCTTGCTTTGAAAAAATTATTTTGTCAAAACAACCTTGTGTTGCCAATTTTGCGGTCTTCCCTAAATAATCTAGATATGACTCATATAAAACTAAAGAAAAATCAGGATAACTATTTTTTAGAACAAATTCTAATTTCTTTTGATATTTTGAAAAATCTAATTTATGATTTAGAAAATGAAAAGGATGAACAAGAACAATTGTGTTTTTATTTTCATAGCCTCTTTCTTCTTGTTTTGCATGAGTAATTGCCTTTTCAATTAAAATAGGATTTGTTAATTCACGTTTAAATTTAGATGTTTCAAAAATCTCTTTGTAGTCTTCCCTAAATGCGTCATCAACACCAACGTTTGAAAATAAATTATCTGGTTTTTTTATTGTTCTGTGTTTAGACATAAACAAAATTGACAACTAAACTATAAAAGAATTATTGTGTTTTCAAATTAAATAATATTGGTAAAGTTTTTGATGCCAACTTCCATAAATTGCTATCTTTACCTCTAAAATTTGCAACTTTTATTTGTGTTTTTCTTGCATAATTCTCAAAACCATCATTATCTTTTATTCTACCATAATGGTGTCCTAACAATTCATGATCCATCCCACTTTGATTCCAAATTTCTTTTAATTTTTTTGGCAAATACTTAGAGGGATTTGATTGATATACTTCAATTATAGGAAAATTTTCTGAAGGATTGTATATTGCCCAACCATAAAATAATTTTCCAGAATCCCCATTTAATATATTTAATTTTGTATTTTCTAGATAATTAAGTATGTTTTTATCAAATCTCATATTTTTTGCAGTAATCAAAGTATTTTCTTTCCACTTTTCCAAATCAGATAATTTAATCTCCATGAAAATTTAGAGAGCTCATTCTTTATAAATTTTGTTACTTAAAAGTAATAAAAGAATTATTGTGTTTAATCAGACTTTTGTACTTCTGATAATTCTTCACCAGATTTTTTAGTCTTAGTAGTTTTCTTTACAGCTTTTTTAGCAGTTTTTGCTTCTTCTTGCCCTTCTTCTTTTACTGCTTCTTTATTTTCTTTAAATTCTTCGTCTTTTTCTTTAGCTTCTTCTGATTCCATTTCAGCTTTCATTTCTTCTTCTTCGGCTTTCTTTTGCGCTTCAATTTCTTTTGTTTTTTCTTTACCAATCTTTGCTTGTTCAAGAGATTTCTTTTCTTCTCTAATCTTTTTGAAATTTAAGTTACTTGGTAAATCAACTGCGTATGCTCTTACAATATCTCCTTCTTTCACTGCTTTAACTTTTATTTTGTGGATTGGGTTTTTTATTCCCCTGTACCATAAAGCTTCGTTTAAGTATTTGTCAAGTCTAATTTTTTTTAGGTCTCTGTCTCTAATTCCCATGTGTTTTGCTAAAAATTCTTTAACAGTTTTTACAGCTTTAGGTGTTCTTTTGTATCTAGGAACTGATCTAATTCTGTCTCTTAATGGAATAATATATTCTCTTTCAATTTTTTCTATTTTTGATTCAGTCATTTTTAATTATCCGAAATGAGATTTTCTTCTCTTTCCTGGTTTAATATGTAACTTAGTTCTCTTCCATGATCTTCTGTGATGAGTCATAGATGAAGGATGGATTCTTTTTCCTGGACCATATTTTCTTAAAACTGCCCAAATAGGAGCCCACTTAGTCTGTCTTCCTTTAACAGTCAATTTTTCTTTTTTACCTTTATATTTTATTCCCATTTTACTTAATTGATTCTAAAAAATCTTTACCTTTTTTAGTTAATTGTCTTCCTGGTCTTTTACTTCTAACTCCCTTGATATCTTGAGCTAATTCAGTAAAACCAGCTTTGTCAGTTTGTTGTAGAATAGTTCTAATAATTTTACCTGAAGCTTTTCTAAATTCTTCTGGTTTGTATCCTCTATTTTTCTTTGAACCATATTTTGTTCTTAATCTTTCAACACCTACAATTTTCATCTTGTAAATATTTCTTAAGATTGATGCAGTTCTTTTGTACCAGAAATCAGGTTCGTCAATTGGTCTTTCTTTTGAAACACCTGACTTAACTAATTTAGACCAAAGTGGAGCTTCAATTTCTTTAACTTCCTTTAATGCTAAAGCTAATTTGTCATTATATTCTTGCGGATTTATTTCAAATACTGTTGTCATTTTCTTATTTATAGCTCTCCTGTCGGAGATAGAACGAATCAATGTTCGTTTGCTTAATCATAGTGCGATAATTTAGTTTATAAAAGTTTTGGTGATGAAAAGTTGAAAATGTGATGGACTTGGATATCGTTGTCGCATAAGGGACTTATTTTATAAAAATTGTAATTACACTTAAAATTATAGTAGATAATGCTAAAAACCAAGTAGCATAAACTAATTTTTTTGTTGTGATTTCTGTTCTATAAGCAATAAATAATTGTAGGCTTTTTTTATCCCAATTTTTTTTATTTATTTCTTCCTGATACACTTCTGGGTCAAATTCTCCAAATAAATCTTGTATGTCCTTCATAAGAGAAGCTTTGAAAACTTCATCATAATATTTAACCCAGTTTATGAATTTCTTTGCCATTCAATTAAAGATACTATTTTAATTTTTATAATTTATCAAAAATGTTTTGGTTATCTAAAAATTTAAATAAAATAGGTACCTGAATAATTTATGAAAATAATAAAAGTTATAATTAAAATTAGCTTTTATTTAAAATAAGTTTGTTTTGTATAAATTTTTGAAGGAATTTTATCTACATATTCACTAATTTTTTGAAAGAATTTTTCTTCTGAGATAGATTCATTATAAGGGATTTCAACATAATGTTCAGGAATATCTTTTTTTATAATTACTGTCTTTACTTTGTCCCGATATTTTAATGCTGTTTCTACGTCCACTGCACATATTTTGCTTTTGTATACACAATAAAACCAATAAGGTTCTTTTTGCTTTTTAGCTTGATCTATTTTATCTGGTCTAACCCAGATGGGACATTTTATACTTGGATCAATTTTATGTGACCCAGTTATATCAACTCGTACTAATACATTATAATCTGCGGGATTACTAATAATAAGATCTGCACCACTTTTATCTTCTGGTTTAAATCTAAGCCATTGATCGGAAAAAGCATGTCCTTCTTTTATAGAATCTTTTAATTTTGGAAATTTTTCAATAAGTTTATTTTTTAACATATTACAATTATCAAAATGTTTTTTCCACAAAGTACTATATTGTGCATTTTTCCAAAATTCTGGATTATAATCGCTCATAAAACCCAAAAGAAAAAGTTATTTTAATATTTTTCTATGCATTTATTGTCACAAATTTATTAATTTCATCCCCCCATTGGTCAAATCCATCTCTTTTTTCACGACTAAATATATCAATTCGAGGTTCATCTGCAATTTCTCTAACTATTTCGTAAAATTCATCTGGCTTTCTACTGTGTTCCCTTACCTTTGCAAAGAAATATGTTGGTACTCCGATTTTATTTAGTTTTAATCTTCCCCTATACCCCATCAAACAATATTCATTTCTAAATTGAACAGAAAAGGGACACACCCCAGTATTTTTATTCCAAACAAAAACACAATGTTTTTTGAACCCCCAATCTCTTAGTACTTGATGTGCTTGTTCCAAGTATTTGTCTGTTGTCCATAAAAATATCAAACATTCCTCGTCTGCAAAATTATCAATTCCAAAATTTTTTATATCTTCTAAATCCATCGTTTTATAAGGTAATTCTTTTTTTTGATTTGGTCTTGCACTCCTTAATCCTGTTTTTGTTTGCTTCCAAGGAGGGTCAATAACAATAGATTTATACCTTTTTCTCATAGAATATTCAAGAACTTATACTTTAAAAAAAAAGCCTCCTCCTTTTAAGTGGTGACTAAATTAATTATTTTTTCAAATATTGTACAAACTAATTTCAATACTGTGCAGTAAGTGTAAAATTATCTATTTTTTGCAAAGCCTGTGATGTTTTATTCACTATCTTCTTCGACTTTTGCTTTACGCCATTTCTTCAAAGTTATTGTAAAACCAATTACTCTTGCTGTGAAGTAGGGTCCTAATTTTTTTAAGAGTTCTTCTGAATATTTTTTTACATCGGCTTTTGATTCTCTTGCTGAGGAAAGAACTGAAACTTTTACTGTTCTCACACTTGTGAAGTATGATTTTAGTGTTTCAATGAAATTGTCTGTAATTCCGTTTTTTCCTAATTGTATTTCTTTTATCATCTTAATAAAAAACTAAATTGGTTTATAATGGTGTCGAATTTAACAAATTAAATTATATCTTGCTCTTTTATAATTTCCTTGAGGGTAGATTCTTTTGCGGGGTTAGAATTGAAATCTTTTATTTCGTCTCTTTTTACTTTTATTTTTTTCAATTTTTTTACACCGAATGTTCCAAGTTTCATCTCTTTATTTTTGTAAATGTCTTTTCCTAAAAATTGATGAATAATTGTGTCTCCTTCGTTTTTTTTCCAGTCCCTTGAATATCTTGCACAAATTATTGCTGCTTCCTTTAAATCGCCTTCTTTTGGTTTTCCTTTTACTAGGACAAAAGGGCTTCCGGGAGCTTCAGTGTGAAAAACATATTCTTCTGGTTTTACTTCTCCAATTAATTTTTCGTTAGTTTCATCGTTTCTTCCTGCAAGAAATAAAGTTCCTTGTTTTGAAACATGTGTTCTAAATCTCATAAGAAAACAAAGCGGTTTCAGTTTATTAATTTACATGAAAAGAACAAATCCCAAAATAATAATTGCCAGCTGGAATAAATTAATTACTAATGGAACTTCCCATTCGTATGCTTTTTTTGATGGTTTGATTTTTTTCAATAATACAATTGCCAAGTGTTCAAGCCCACAAATTTTTGGTTGTCTTAATTCTAAACTTCCATCCTTTTGTACGTCTGCAAAACTTTCAACTTTGAACTTCCCTCTTGCCTTTAGGAAAACTTCTAGAATGTATGGAATGAAAAAGAATAGAGTTATTTTTTCCATGTTTCCTAAAATTGCGTTTGATACAATTAATGCTCCAATTGCGTAAGTTAAAATGTCTCCTGGAAAAATCTTTGCAGGATATTTATTGAATAACCAGAATGCGAAAAGTGAAGAAACAAAAGCCATTGTTATTAGTGCAAGCCACCAATTTCCTGTGATGAAATTAACAATTGAAAGTGCTGTTAAAATTATTATTCCTTGACTTGATTCAAGTCCGTTAAATCCTGCTAAAAAGTTAAATGTTGTTGTTACACCAACTACTGCTAAAGGTACCAAGAACAACGGATACAATAAACCAAAATCAATTCCAAGTAGAACTGATTGACCTGCATTTAGTGCCATTAGTGGAACGGCTGCAACTAAAATTAGCATTAGTCTTGTTTGTTTAGATAATCCTTTTTTCCATCCAAGTAAATCATCTAAGAGTCCAACCATTGATGCAAAAAACATTACTCCAAATAATGCAAAAATTTCAACTAAATGTGCTTGGTCGTGGAATACAAAAGTTCTGATTGCAATATACAAAAAGACTGAGAGAACAAAACCAGCAAGTACAGAAATTCCTCCACCTTCCGCTACTTTTCTTTTGTCAACTTTGTGAATATCTTTACCTACTAATTTTTGTTTCTTTGCTTGTTTAATCCATTTTGGCAAAACATACAAAGTTATAATGAACGATAAAAGTAAAACTGGTATAAACAAGATTCCAACAAAGATTAAATTTTGACTTATCATGAAAAATAAAGAATTTTATTTCTTTTAAATTTAAGGGTGTTTTAGTAAAACAAAGGAGTGAAATAAACTTCCATTATTCCTGCAACAACTAAAATTAAAATTGAAAAGAATAGAAGTAAAATCACATTTTCTAAAACATGATAAAATCTTTTATTCTTGAACCCGTGACGCATGAAACCTGTTCCTAAAATTCCTCCGGCAAGTGCGGCAACGAAATATGCTCCAATTTCAGGGATTCCGTGAATCATGTATCTTACTAAACCTAAGGGAATTCCAGATAATTTATAATTTGTAAAAATTCCAATTGCACTTGCAATAACTGTTGCGTTCCAAGCCAAAATAAAAATTGCTCCCGCTCCAAAAATTAATGAAAAAATTAATGTGAAAATTAAAACATAAATATTATTTTCTAAAATTGAGAGGAATCTTCCAAAACCTGTTGCCGCGCCTGTTGGAGTTAAAGTTATTCCTGAGCTATATTGGTTTACACAACCTTGAATATTTCCTGGGCTGTTTATTGCACAATATGTTTCAAGTTGTGCATTTAACATTGTTGAATCTCCTAAGACTATGTGCCAGAAGGAAAAAGCAATTACAAAACCTAAAAAAAGCCAAATGAATGCATAAATTGCATCTTTGTGAACTCTCCAAACGCTTCTTATTCCTTCAATTATTTCGTCTTCTCTTTCTTCTTGTTTAATTATAAAATACATAAAAGGTAGAGAAAACATAACACAAAAAGTAACAACAATTAATCCAGAATATTTTATTAGAACTGGGTCACTTGAAAAGAAGAGTTGAACTAATAATAATGAAAGTGATGCATAAAGAATGCCAATGAAAAACATTTTCCACGGACCCTTTTCTAACCTCTTTGGGTTGACTAATGATTCTAACATGGAATCAAAAGAACTTTTGTTTTTTTAAATGTTCTTTTGATTAAGCCAGAAGTTGGTAGCTAGGAGCCCGTAGTTAAGATAAAATTAAAAACCAAACAATATTATTATTTTAGAGGTGAAAAATGGTTAAATCTAAGCTAAAAGAATTCAATAAAATTTGTCGTGACATTAAAGATATAAAAATTCAAGGAGCAAGAAATATTGCAAAAAAAGCTCTTTATGCGTATAACCTCATTCCTACAAAAGCTTCGATGAAAAAATTGAAAACTCTTCGTCCGACTGAACCAATGCTTATGAATGTTTTACATCGGGCAGAAGAAGGAGAAAAATACGAGAATTTGCTTATACATTTTGATGTTGCACAAAAAAATATTAATGAGTCTGTTTATGAAAAAATTGAAAATGGAGATGTTATTATGACGCATTGCCATTCAACAAATGTTACTCACGCATTAATTTATTCTTGGAAAAAAGGAAAACGTTTTGAAGTTTACAATACTGAAACTCGGCCACTTTTTCAAGGTCACAAAACTGCACGGGAACTTTCAAATGCAAAAATTCCTGTGACAACTTTTGTTGATTCAGCTATGGGAATCATGATGAGTAAAGAACAAGGGACAAAACACGTGACAAAAATTTTAGTTGGTGCTGATGCGCTTTTAAAAGAAGGTGTTGTAAATAAAGTTGGAAGTGAAGCGATTGCACAAATTGCAAAGAATGAGAGAATTCCTTTTTATGTTGTTGCTGATTCCTGGAAATATTCACCAAAAGAAGTCAGACTTGAAATGAGAAACTTTCATGAAGTTTGGGAAAAGATGCCAAGTAAATTTCACATCAAAGTAAAAAATCCTGCATTTGAATTAATCAAGAAAAAATGGATTAGTGGAATTTTTACTGACTTGGGTTTTATGAGATATAAGACTTTTTTGAAAGAAATGAAAAAGTAACTAATCATTATATAGAACACAAATCTTTTTTAATTCAAAGTTATTTATTCATTAATGACAAAGGGATTGGGAGAGATTGCAGAAGAAATTAATGAGGAATTACCTGGAAATAAAGACAATAGATTTATTTTGTATGGTTCAGATCATCACACAGATGATGAATCAGCTTACATATTTGAAAAGATATTTGATGAAAGCAAAATGACTTTTGTTGATAAAATGTATAAATTCTTTTTTGAAAAAAGTTTTCATGAAACAAAAAATAAACCATTAATTAAATTTGATCATTTTATGAATATGGATTACATGGAAGTTCGTTACATTCAACCTATGCAAAAAGAATTAGAAAATATTGCAAAAGAATTTTCTAAAGAATACAACTTAAAATATCAACCTCTCCCAGAAGATTATTAGTTATTTCCTTCTTGGAACTCTTGCATTGTTTTAGTTATGTCTTCGTTAACTTTATCCAAAGAAGATTCAATCTCGTTTTTCATTGTGTTTAATTTTTTTACTTGGTCTTCAATTAAACCTTTTGTTTCATCGATTGATTTTGTTATGAAATTTTTTCCTCCAACGTCAACAGTTAATTCTTCTGAGAGTAATTTTGCTTTTACAAAAATTCCCCGTCCAATTGGAGCCATTATTTCTTCTCCTGTTTTTCCTTTCAAGTCTGTTAGTCCTGAAACAACAACATTCATATCATAAATTGCTTGACCAACTGCTTTTAGTTGTTCTTGCAAATAAATTATTTCTTGTTCGTATGCCTGAAATTTTTGGTTCAATTCTTGTTCGTTCATACAAAAATTAAAGAAAATTGGTTTTTAATATTTTCTTTAATTTTTGAGTTGGGAGTTGGAAGAGGGAAGGAATAAGATTAAACAAAAATATTATCCTTTGTTGTAAACAAAGTTATTAAAACTTTGAAAATGAATTCATTCATGCAAGATTTCAAGAGTCTTTTAATCTGGAAAAAATCATTTGAGTTAAATAAAAAGATCTACAAAATTACTAAACATTTTCCAGAGGAAGAAATCTATGGTTTAACATCTCAAATAAGAAGATCCTCAATTAGTATTTCCTCAAATATAGCCGAAGGATGTGGAAGAAAAACTAATAAAGATTTTTCTAATTTTTTACATAATTCCTTTGGAAGTTTGAAAGAATTGGAATGTCAGATCTTAATTTCTGAAAGCTTGAATTATATTTCAAAAGAAGAATTAGAAAAAATTCAAACAGAAATAAGTGAACTCACAGCAATGATTATAGGACTTATCAAAAAAATAACTCGGACTTCTAACTCATAACTTCAAACTTATTTTTGCAAAGCAAAAATTATACCACGTCAAATTTTTTCTTTAGAATACTTGAGAATACTAATGTAAAAATTAAATAAAACCAAAACCAGCTAAGGAACCCAAAGAATTTTACAGTTTCTCCAGTTGTTGCTGCTAGTTCTAAAAAATAATCATTAAACCAACGGAAAAGTAATACGAAAGGAATTCCTGTATAAACAATTGTTCTCATTCCAAGTTTCATTTGTTTCATTGAAAGAGGCATTAACTCTTTTTGAACTTCCATTGCTTTTTTTGGATCGTGTTTTAATTCATTCGCTTTCTTTTGTAATTCTTTTTGTAATTTTTTTATTCTTTTTAGTTCAGTTTGATCTGTTGTGTATTTTTGTAACACGGTTGTAATTATAGAAATTAAAAGCACACAAATGAGCATACCAATTGTTAAGTTCCAATTAAGTAAAGCGCCAAGTGTTGGATTCAATGCAAAATGAATTCCATCTTTCATCCATGTCCATTTGTCCCAATTAAATGCAATAATCATTGTTACAATCATAAAAATAAAAATAAGTCTGAAACTTCCGTCTTTATTCTGAGTCATTTAGGCACTCCCCATGAATTTTCTCATCGCTGGATTCATATCCGTCATGTGTTGCTGTGCAATACTTTGGTAGAATTGGAACATAATCATAATTACTAAAAGAATTGCTGTTCCTGAAACTATTGCTCCAAGCAAATTTGTGAATGATGCAAGTAAACCAATTGCTGCTCCACCCATTACTGTTAAAGGCATAATGTATCTATCTAAGATTGATTCTAAAATTCTAATATCTTGTCTGAAACCTGCAACTTGTAAACCTGAACTTGCAATTTTCTTTGCTTGGGACTTTGCGTCCATTGCTGAAGACTTTACCCAAAATATACTAAAGATTGTTGAGAACACCATAAATGTAATTATGTGTGTTAGACCTTGAAGTAAATAAATTGGTAAAAGACCTCCACGAATTGCTAATTCTAAAATGTTTGTTGAACCAAACCAGAATGCCAAACCTGAAATTGCTTGACCATTTACAAAGTGTCCTAGCCAAGTCGGGTGTCCTAGCCAATTTTCTAAAAGTCCACCAAATAATTGTAAGTTTGCAATTAATGCCGCTGATAAAATTACTGGAATAACTGAAGCGTAGAAAAATGACAATGGCCATTTAACTCCGTACCCTCTTACTCTACCATAAGATAAAGGAATTTCAACTTTAAGAGATTGTGCCCAAACTACTGCTAAGAAAATTAAAACTGTTACAACTAATGCTGCTAGAGCTGAAACGAATTCTATTGGGTACCTGCTAATAATTGATTGTAATAAAACTAAAATTTTACCTGAACAAGGGGTGTTTGCAAAATCAACTAAACAACTTTTTCCTTGAACATCTACAAATTGGAATGCTGCTGTGAATAATCTCCACGAAACTCCTGCTGCAATAAATAAACTTACTCCTGAACCGAATCCCCATTTTTCACAGAGTTCATTCATGTAATAAATTGCAAGTCCACCAAGAATTAATTGGATTACAACAATTCCTGTGTAACCGGGCATTGCTTGAAGTCCATTCATTAAAACATAAACTAATGCTTCGAAAATAATAAAGAAGAAAACTAATAATTTTTGCAATCCTTGGAAGAATTTTTTACCTTCAACAGTTGATGTATCAATTTTAATAATTTCTGCACCAGTTAATAATTGTAAAATAATTGAGGCCATTACGATTGGACCAATACCAAGGGAAATTATTGAACCAAAATCTGTACCCATAATAATTGCTAGATATTTGAATCTTTCAAGAGTGTTTGAAGCAAGGCCATATAAGGAGATATTTGCTAGAATAAAAAATGCTGCTAGAACAATTAAAGTCCATTTCAATTTAACGTTAAAACTAAGCTTTTTCTCTTCAGGCTTTGTTACCTCTGGAATAAAACTAAATATATCTCTTACTGCCATAACCAGTAAAAAGGATTTTACTTTTTAAAGGTTACTCGTATGTTGATTATTCGAAAAATTTGTTGAAAAAATCATCGAGGTTTCTTGTTTTAAGAGGCATTTGTGAATTTGTTAAAAAAACTACTTTATTTGGGAAAATAGTATATTGTTCTCTCATCCTAGCCCAAGTATTTAATGAAATTTGTTTTATTGGTACTATCTTTCTTGCCGTCGTATTTTCTTTTATTTCAGAAATAGCATTCGATAAACACAATCCATTATACATCCCTCCAACAAAAATGTTTTTGTTTGAAAAATAATTTAATTCTTGTTTTTTGTAAGGGTCACCACAAGAACCATTTGTAAAAATTACTTTATCAAAGAAATGTTTCTCAACTAATTCTGAAGTTAATTTTGCGTAGTGACTTGGCTCTTCGTATAAAACGATAGACAAATTTTTTCTTTTTGAGTTGTAAATTTTATCTAAATTTGCAGAATACGTTTCAAATTCATCTACTTTTGACATATATTCTCCATTTAGTTTGCAAAAATAAGGATGAACAAGAACCAAGCAATTTTTTGAATTTGAATCTGTGCAATTTTCTTTTGCATGTTCTTCTAAGAGCGGAATATTTGAATAATATTCTTGTTTATTAAAAGGCAACATAAGATTGTCTTGGAATTAAGTTATAAAAGATTATTGGTGTTCAAAACAATAAAATATTAAAGCCCCAAATCCATAAACTAATATGATTAAAAAAATAGCGAATAACATTTATTTGAAATTACAAAATTTTTTTCAAATTTCAACACCTTGCACAACTTATGAATCGGATTTATTGATAAAAACACTTGGAGGATTTCCAAGACAAGAAGATATTGATGGAATTAATTATTTAGTTTTAGGGAATACTTATTATATTCCACAATTTGGAGAAAAAAATCAAAGTTATAAAATTATGAAAGAAGGTAAACTCATAGATTTAATTGACGAAAACAAAAAATAAAGTTATTCTTTCTTTTTCTTAGGGTGTTCAACCAAAGGAGTTATGATTTCTTTAACTTCTTTAACTGTCACACTTCCACCAGCAGCTTCAATCTTTTCTATTGCTACTTTTGATGCTTCAAGACAGTTTACAGTTAATTTTTCTTTTACTTCTCCAGTTCCTAAAATTTTATATTTAGGTAAATTAATTTCGTAACCGTCTTTAGTTTTTTTAGCATATTTGTCTAAGTGATTCATCAAGTCGAATAAATTGATTCTAAGTCTTGTGTCTCTTTTTGTTCCACGAGAAGTTACTCCTTGTTTACCGAAGTAATCGTGTCCGTACAAATTTAAGATTAAAGTTTTTTTATGATCTGCTCTCTTACCAGTACCACTCATACCAATTCCACCTTTGTGTCCTGATTTTTTTCTTTTCTTTCTAGCTCCTCCACCGTGAGTTCCCATTCCTCTTCCGTGCATTCTACTAGCTTTTTTTCTTTTTACTAATCTTGTCATTTTATAACATCCTTAAAATTAATTCATTTATTTCTTTGTTTTCTCCCAAAATACCTTTTGGATAATGGAATTTAGTATTAGCTCCGCCTCTTGGAGGGTGTAATCTAAAGAAAGGTTTTAAATTTCCTTGAGTATCTTTTTTTCCTCTTTCTTTTACTAATTTTTCATAAGTTTCTTTTGAAATTTCACCGTATGAAATAAAGTTTCTCATTTTTTTAATCATTCCAAGTTGTGCTTCATTTGGATTTTCAAGAACAACACAAGCATATTTTTTTCTAAGTCTTAATCTTGATAAAGTTTCAACTACTTCTTTGTTCAAATTGATTTGTCCTCTAATTCTTATTGCTGCTATCATTTTCTATTTGTCTCCTTTAATGCTTCAATACAAGCTTTAGCCAAGTTGAAAGTTGTTCTAACTTTACCACTTGTTTTTGAATAAACATCTTTGATTCCTGCCATTTTTAAAATCTTTTGTAATTCTCTAGCACAAACTAAACCAGTACCTTGTGGAGCAGGAATTAATTCTACTGTAACACTTCCTGATTTTCCTTTTACAACGAATGGAACAGTGTGTTTTTCAGAACAGTTGCAATCAAAAGCTGCGCATCCTCTTGATACTTTAATTACACTTAATTTTGCTTTTCTTGTTGCTTTATCTCTTGCAGGCAGAGTTTCTCCTGATTTTCCAACACCAATTCCAACATGACCATTTTCGTCTCCAGCTACAGCCATTGCTGAAAAAGTTAAAACTCCTCCTTCTTGAGTAATTCTTTGAGTTTGTCTCCAGGCTCTTCTTTTTCCACCACCAAACTTACCTTTAGCTTGACCTTGTGCAATTAAATCTACTTTTGGTGAAATTAATTTGTCAACAATTTCAGATTCAAGAATCTTTTGATCATTATCTAAAATTTCATCAATGCTTTTTATTTTTCCTGATTTAACATCTTTACCTAATTTTGTTTTTGGTTCCCAAGCTAAAACAATTTCTTCAGTAGTTGGTTCGTATCTTCCTCTTCTTTGAGGAACTTTTTTTTCAACTTTTTCTTCAACTATTTCGTCGATTGATTCAATTTCTTCAACGGCATCTAATAATTCTTCAGTTACTTCTTTAACTTTCTCTGCTTTTTTTAGAGCTTTTTCAACTGAAACTGTTCCGTGCGCTTTTGCTGTTTTTTTAATATCTTCTTTCATTTTATTCTTTATCTATACTTGATTTAATTTTGTCGAACGTTTTTGTAAAATCTTCCTTTAAGTGTTCACCTTTGATTCTTTCTTCTTCAGGGAAAGCTTCCTCTTGACAAGCAATATCTAAACCTGAATCGATTGCTCCTTTAAGGAAAGCGAATAATTTTGTTTTATGTAAAACTCTTAACATTCCAAAGTCTACAATCGGATTTTCTAATTTTTGTTTTTGAATTTGTTTACCCATCAAATATCCAGTTAAGTATGAAGCTGTTAATGACTTTAAACTTCCTTTCATTTTTTCAGGCCAACCGAATTTTAACAATTTTTTTGATGTGATTCCAATTACAATTTTATCTTTTGCTTCGTCACTTACAACATATTGTGCAATTATTGAAGTGTTAGTTTTTCTAAAAACTAATCTTGGTTTTTCACTTTTCAGTAATTTTAATCTGTGTAAATAGTCAGTTTTACATTCTTTTCTTCTTCTTCTAATAGTTTTTTTCATTCTCATTTTCTAAGTCCCTCGATATAAAGTTTTAAATTTGCTTTACTTTTGAATGCTCTGTTTCTAATTCTTTTTCTAATTTCAGTAACTTCCTCACTTGAAAGTTTACCTTGCTTTTTTAATTCTGAAACAAAAGCTCTTAATTTTCTTGTTATAATAACATATTCTTGTTTTCTTTTATTAACCTTTAGTTTTACTTTTCCTGTTCCTCTTCTATTTTTTCTTGAAACATTTGTTTTTCTTCCTTTAACATCTTTAATTACAATAGCTCCTGCTGTTTGTAAATCTCTTAAATCTTGTTTTGTGATTGCTTCTTTTATTTCATTTACTCTTTCAGGCACAAAATTTATTTTTTCTTTTCCTACTTTGAAAGTTTTACTTGCTAATTCTTTTTTCTTTGATAAGTTCATTCTTTCTTCTCCTTAGTTTTTAATGATTTCAAAAATGAATCAACGTTAATATTTTTTAATTCAATTTTTAATTCTTTAGCTTTTTTTGCAATTTCAATTTTTTTCTTTTGTCCAACTCTTGCAACAAAACCAATTTGTCCTTCTCCAACATTTTGTAGGTCTGCCACGTTGTTTATTACAACTGGTTCTTTCTCGTTAAGTAATCCACGAACTTTCTTGTCAGTAGAATAACCAATTGAAACAACTGCTCCGTATCCACGTTTCTTTTCTCTTAATTTGTTGTGTCTACCTGTTGGTTTTCTCCACTTTGCTTTTTTTCCAATAGCATTCCCAAATTTTGAGTATCTTCTACATTCTCTTCGTAAAAATTTTACCATTTTTTTAAATCTCCTTTCCATTCTTTTTAATTATATAAATTCCATCTTGAAAGATTCTTTTATCTCTTCCTCGAATTTTTGTTGCTGCTTCAAATTTTGCAGAACAGTTTCCTGCAAGTTCTTTATTTACAGATTTTACAAAAATCATGTTTTTGTCAATTTCAACATCTGTACCGGCAGTTAAATTAACAACTCTATCAACTTTTTCACCAAGGAAATTTTTTATGATTGCTTTGTTTCCTTCTTTCTTTACAGTGAAAGGGAAGTGTCCAAAACAAATTTTTAATTCATAAACAAATTTTTCTTGTACTCCTTTAATCATGTTTTCAATGTGAGCTGCGATTGTGTTCATTAATTTTTTTTCAGTTTTAGTTGATTTTTCATTTCCTAAAGTTAATTTGTTTCCAACTAAAGTTGCATTAACTCTACCAAACTTGAATCTTCTAGTAATTTCTCCTTCTTTTCCTTTTATTGTTAATGTGTCACCTTCTAAGTTAGCACTAACACCTTCGGGAATTTCAATTGTTACGTTTAAATCTTTTTTCATTTTAGTAAAAGTATGCTACTAAGCAACCTCCAATTTGTTCTTCTTGTGCTTCTTTATGTGTCATTAAACCTTTGTTTGTTGAAAGAATCACAATACCTAAATTTCTTGCAGGAAGATATCTTCTCCTATATTTTTCAATTTGAGATTTGTCACAACTAAATCTTGGTTTAATTGCTTTACATTCAGTTAAATCTCCGATTGTTATTTCTAAAGTTTTTTCCTTTGAATCTATTTTATATTTTTTAATTGCTCCTTCTTGCTTCATAATTTTTAATACTTCGATTAACAAATTTGAAATTATTTTTACTTTTACAACTTCTTTGTTTGCTTTCTTAGCATTTCTTATCATGTTTAGTGCATCAGCAACTATATCGTGTGACATTTTATTTTCCTCCTATGAATATTTTTTGAAACCAATTTCTTCAGCTACTTCTCTGAAGCAGTGTCTACAAAGGTTAATTCCATATGATTTTATGTGGGCACCATATCTGCCGCATCTTTCACATTTCTTCGCTGCAATACCAATTTTTCTTTCTTTTGGTTTACAGTGTTTTAGGAATTTTTCCTTCACAGCTGGTTTTGCGTTTAATTGTTTAAAGTAGTTTTCCCAATTACTTGCTGTCATTTTATATGAATTGTGTTTGGAAGTGTTCTTCCATGAATTTAATTATTTCTTCACGAGTTATAACTTGTCTTTTTGGGATTTTCCCTTGTTTTATTTTTCTTAATCTTACTCTTCTTCCTGCTCTTTTGAAAACAATTGTTACATCAAAACCCATAATACCAATATCTCTTTGATATTCAACACCTGGAATTTCAATATATTCTTTTACACCGAATGAAAAATTATTTTCACTCACTTGTTTTCTTTTGATTGTGTTGTTAATTGCAAGTAAACATCTTTTTATCATGTCTTCAGGATTGTTTCTTATTGTTATTACTGAACCAATTTCTAAACCCGGTCTAACTCCTAGTGAAGGAATTCTTTTTCTTGATTTTGTTTTTGCTGGTTTACCTTCAGTTAAAAATTTTAATAATCTATGTCCTCTCTCTAAGTATTCTCCTGTTCCACCTATACTTAAAACAACTTTCTCAATTTTTATTTCCCTCATTGGATTAATTTTTTGTTCTTTCATTTTATTCTGTTACCATTAATTGTTTAATTAAAACTTTGAAACTTTGATCTTTTGTGGCTAGTTCAACCATTTGTTTATCTTCTAACATACTTGTAATAACACCTTTTGAACCAGCGTGCTTTCCCCCGATAATTAAAGCATTTGCTTTTTCTTTTAGAGGTAAAACTTTTGAAATTTCATTTTTTTCTAAGTCGATTAAAACTGAATCATTAACTTTGCAATCAACTGTTGATAAGTAGTTTCTACCGTCGTATAAGTTCAATTGTGTTTTCTTTCCTTTCATTGATTTCTTTCCAATGATTTTTGAAACTTTGAATTTTGCTTCTTTATCAGTTATTTCATCAATTGCATATTTTCCTTTTTCATTTAGTACTAATCTATATGATTTTTTTTCTGGAATTATTGTTAAAGTGTCGAACAATTCAAGACTCTTTTTTTCATCATTAACTAATTTAGTTCCGATAACTAAGTTTTTTTCGTGAATTGCTAATTTTACTTCTTTTCTTGTTTGTGCCAATTTCATCATGTCTCTAAGTACAACTAAAATTGGAACACCATTTCCGTTTTTCTTTATTACAAAAGTTGTTCCTTTTCTTGGAATTGGCCAAGTTTTTGGTGCTGAATTTCTTTTTTGATGAGTTTTCATTCTGTCTTTTCTCCTTCCTTATTTATTGGTTTAGTTTCCTTTTTAGGTGTTTTGGTTGTGATTGATTTGAATCTCTTTTTGTCGTCAAGATTCAATTCAATTATTTGTAAATTCGACGATCTTACAGGTACATCTACCATTGAACCATCTTGTTTTTTTGTTTGAATTCCTTCAATATAAATTTTTTGTAATTTGATTAACACTTTCGTTACTTTACCTTCTTTGCCTTTGAATTTTCCTCGCATAATTTTAACTTTATCTCCTTTTCTAACTACAATATTTCTTGTAGAATATTTTTCTCTAAGAGCCTTGATTAAATTTACACTTAGGAATTTTCTTTTTTTGTGAATTGGTGCGTTAGCTAAATATTTTCTCTGTTTTCTTGGTTTACTACTTCCAACCCATTTGTTTGAATATGCTTTTTTCATTTTAATACATCATTGAAGCGATTTTTGCTACTTGTGGCCATCGCTCTAAAACCTCCTTTGATACTGGTCCTTTAATTTGAGTTCCTTTTGGATTTCCTTTTTCATCTTTAAGTAAAGCTACTGCGTTGTCTTCGAAAGCTACTCTTTCTCCAGTTAGTCTTCTCCAAGATTTTTTTTGTCTAATTAAAATTGCGTCAAAAACTTTTCCTTTCATATCTGGATTTCCCTTCTTTACAGCTACTTTAACCCAGTCTCCAACTTTTGCACATTGTTGTTTTCCTTTTCTTCCTTTTCCTCTTTTAACTGAAACTATTCTTACAATTTTAGCTCCAGAATTATCTGCTGCAATCATTTTTGCACCGATGTTAATTCCTGCTGTTGTTCTTGAACTTACTGCTTTCATTTTATTTTTTTAATTCCTCCGCACTTTTCAATTTTTCAACAACCACGAAGTGAATAATTTTACTTAATGGTCTACATTCTCTGATTTTTATCAAATCTCCCAAGTTAACTTCTTTTTCCATACATACTGGAAGTCTTGCGTGCATCTTAGTTTTTGATTTTGTATATCTTTCGTATTTCTTTACATAGATCATTCTATCAAATTCAATTGCAATTCTTTTATCGTGTTTTGATACTACAGTTCCCTTGAAAGTTCTACCTCTAGTTTTCAAGTGCCCGTGAATTGGACAATCTTTGTCAGTGCATACTACGTTTGTTTTTTCTTCTTTCATTTTTTTTGTTTCCTTTGTTTTTGTCATTTTATTCAATTGATTCTTCGTCAAACCCAAGTTTAACGAGGATTGATTTTGTTCGTTTTGTGTGGTCTCCTTGTAATTCAATGATGTTATCCTTACTTGTTCCTCCGCAAGCAAGCTCGTTTTTTAGCTCCTTTGCGATTTTTTTAACATCGATTGTGTTATCGAAACCTGTGATCACAGTAACAACCTTCCCGTATCTTTTTTTGTCTGTTGTTACCCTTATTCTTTGTGAACTTTTTGTGATTTGTTCACAAACACATGCTGGAGTTGGTAATCCGCATTTTGGACATATTTCCATAGTTAATTTATTGTGTGTAGCCTTGCGATGGCTTTTTTAATTTCTTTTGCTTTTGAACTTCCTTGGCCAGTTTTAGCTTTAGCCTTTACTAATTCCAATTTTAGTTCTTTTAATTTCTTTTCTTTTTCTTCCTTTTTCATGTCTTTAATTTGTTTTGCTTTTAATATTGCCATTTTATTTCTTTGCTATTTTTTTAGTTGATTTAATTGGTTTTTTAGCTTTCTCTTCGTTTTCTTTTAATTTTGCAATTAAAGAATCTGCTAATTTAATTCTATCTTTTAATACTGCTTCTGGAGGCATGATTGAAACTTTTACACCAACAATTCCTGGTTTTGTTCCGGCAACTGCTTGTGCTTTATCAACTGCTTTTGATGAGTCACCTGTTTTCTTCAAGTAACCTTGAGCGAAACGCCATGTTTTTGCTCTCGATGAAGGTAATTTTCCACTTAATCTAATTTCACAACCAAGTGCTCCAGCTTTCATGATTTTTTGAAGAGCTTTGTAAGCTAATACTTTGAATTTCATTGGTCCAAATCTTTCAAGACCAAGTGCAATATCATCAGCTACTAATTGTGAATCAAATTCTGGTTTTTTAATTTCATCTATTTCAATATGAGGATTTTCTAATTTAAAATCTCTTTTTAACATCATAGTTAATTCTTCAATTTTTTCTCCACCACGACCAATAACTAATCCTGGTTTATTTGTTGAAACAATAATTTTTTCACCAACAGGAGTGTATTCGATTCTTACTTTAGAAACTTTACCTTTTCCAATTTCTAATTTGATTCTTTCTCTTACTTCGAATTCATCTTTCTTGAATTTAACTGTATTTTTTTCTTCCATTTTATTGTTTTTTCTTTTCTTGTTTAATTAATTTTTTTTCTTTCGCAACAATTACGATGTGTGTTCTTTTCTTTCTTGCTCGTCCACCTTTTGCGTAAGTTGTTGTTCCTTTGTTTGCAATTGCTTCACAAATAACTGCTTCTTCTAAGTCGTGTTGGTTTGCGTTTCCTTGCAAGTTTCGAATTAAAACTATGAATTCTTTAGCTGCACGTTCAGGAAATCTTCCTGCCATAATTTTACCTTTTCTATGTGGAATTTCTCCTTTCATTGGTACGGCTTTTTTTAGTTTTGTTACTTCGATTAAATCATCAATTGCTTTTTGTATTTTTTTGTTTTTGATGAATTTGCAAATTGAAACTGCAGTTTTTGTTGAAACAGGCATTCCAAGGTTAACTGCCTTTACTTCATTTCTCTTAACTTTTTTTATTTCAACTTTTTTCTTTTCAGCTTTTGTTTCTTTTTTTGTTTCAGTTTTTACAGGAGCTTTTTCAACAGCTTGTTTTGTTTCTTTTACAACTGGCGCTGTCTTTTTCTTTTCTGCTTTACTTGTTGGTTTTTCAGTATTTGTTCCTGCCATTTTATTTCTTCTTCACCTTTTCATCTTTATTGTGTCTTGCTCTTACTCTTGTTGGTGCAAATTCACCAAACTTGTGACCAAGCATTTCCATTGTAATTTCTACTGGAACGAAATCTTTACCGTTGTAGATTTGTAATTTTATTCCAATTAATCCTGGAACGATTATCAATGTTCTATTGTGAGTTCTAACTGCTCTTTTTCCTTTAGCCAATTGATTGTTTGCTCTTTTTACAAAGTTTTCATGTTCTTGGAAATTTCTAAGTACAGTTCTTCTTTGTCTTGAACGTAGTAATTTAGCGAACTCTCTTACGTCTAAAGTTTTCAACTCTTCTAGAGTTTTACCCTTGAACTTCAATTCTTTTTTCTTTACTTCCATTTCCATTTTATTTTCTCTTTCCTGTTTGTCTTGGCCTGATTAAACCTACTCTTGCACCTGCCGGAGCATTTCTCTTTGCAATCTTACTCTTAGGGTTCTTTCCTCTACCTGAACCGAATGGGTGATCAATTGCGTTAACCTTTAGAGCACTTGTTCTTGGCCATAATTTACTTTTTGTTTTCTTAATGAAATATTGTTTACCCGCTTTAACAATTGGTTTGTCTACTCTTCCTGCACCAGCAATAACTCCAACGATAGCTTTACAATCTCCGTTGAATTTCTTTTCCTTTTTTGAAGGCATGATTAAGTAAACATCATTACCCATTACTCTATTTACTACTGCTGTATTTCCACCTGCTTTAATGAATTTTCCTCCATCTCCAGGTCTTGATTCAACACAGTAAACTTTTGTCTTTACAGGCATATCTTTTAATTTTAAAATGTTACCGTTTTTAATTTCTTTGCCTTCGAAAGAAATTTTTTCTCCTTCAAACATGTTTTTGAAAGCTGGAATATAAAATGATCCTTTTTCTGAATTAACTTTTGCTAAAGGGCAAGTGTGTGCTCCTGAGTTGAAAAGTTTTGTAACTTCTCCAACACCAGTTAAGTTTGATGCGAATTGTAATTTGTATCTGAAAGCTTTCTTACTTACTCTATAAGTTGAACTTCCTTTTCCTCTAGCTTGTTGAATAATTCTCTTTCCCATTTTACATTAATCCTAATTTAGTTGCAATGTCAATTGCCAAAGTGTCTCCTTTTAATTTAACATATACATATTTTTTGTTATTCTTAATTAAAGTTCTAATTTTTTCAACTTCTACTTCGAATAATTCTTTAATTTCATTTTTAATTTGTTCTTTAGTTTCACGCATTCCTGTTTCGAATGTTAATGTGTTACTTGTTTCAATCATCATTACAGCTTTTTCTGTTAATACTGGCCTCATTTGAATTTTTCTCCTAATTCTTTAATTGCAGTTTCTGTATAAAGAGTTAATCTTCCTACTCCACCGTTAGCTAAGTCATTTACTCCTAATTTTTGAGTAGTTTGAACATCGAATGCAGTTGTTTTTATTTTTTCTTCATTTCCAACAACAAGTAGTAAACCTAGAGTTGATTTATATTTTCTTCCTCGAAGTTTTCCAAGTCCGCTTCTAATTGATTTCTTTTGAATTGCTACTTCATATAAGTTTTCACCTAAAATAGCTTTAAGACTTTGTAACATTTCTTTTGCTTTTAATTCAGTGAATTTTGATTCAACTACAAATGGAACATTTTCAATTTTTTGTCCATTTAATCTAGCATATCTTTTTGCAATCAAGTCGCCAATTGTTGTAGCTGTTAATGCTGATTTTAAGGCTATAGTTAATTCTTTTTTGTTTATACTTGGTAATCCAATCATTGAAGCTACTTTTGGAGGATGTGCTCTTCTACCACCACGAGTGTTTGGTACAGTTGCACCAACCCATTGGAATTGAGAACCTCTTCTTGACATTTGTTTACGTGGAATTCTTGACATTCCCCTACCATATTGTGATTTCCAAACTTTTCTATGATGTTTTAACACACCGCTAGCTGAAGCTTGATTTCCTGCCATTGGCCCTGGACCGTATGGTTGTTTTACTTTTTTAGCTTCGATTATTTTTTGAATTAAATCTGTTCTAATTGATTCAGTAAAGCAATTTGGTAGAGCCAAATCCTTTACTTTTTTTCCTTGTACGTCTAATAATTTTGTTTTCATTTTATCTTAATTCAATTAATTCATGTTTTTTCTTTAATTGCTTTTTAGTTGGTCTAAGAGCTTGTGTTAAAACAATTTGTCTTTTTGCTGGCCCTTGAACTGAACCTTCTAAAATAATGTAATCAGTTTTAATGTCTCCGTAATTCTTGATTCCTTTGAATTTGTCTTCTGCTTTTCCTAAATCTAAAACTTTGTTATTGTAAACTACTCTTGTAAACATTCCTAATTGTCCTGCTTGAGGTACTCTAAAAGTAACTCTTGCTGGATGCCATGGTCCAAGTGAACCTGGTCTTCTTCGTCCTTTTTCTGATTTTTGATTCTTTAATTGAATACCAAATCTTTTTACTGGACCTTGAAGTCCTTTTCCTTTAGTTACTCCTCGTAAATCTACTAATTGTCCTGATTCAAATACATCAGCAACAGTAATTTCTTTTCCAATTTTTTCTTTTGCAAAAGCTAATTTATCTTCGTAAGTTCCGTTCAAACCTAATTCAGTAATGTCTGGAGTTTTTTTGAGTCCAGTCTTTTTTACTTGAGAATATGCAATGATTCTAACATCGTCGTATTCTTCAGGTTTAATTGAATCTAATTTCTTTTGAGTTTTTGGTAATTTTACTAATTTTTTTAATTCCTTATCTAAACCTTCACCTAAAATTTCTGTTTTTACAATTCCGTCTTTGTATAAACGTACTGAGAAAATTTTCATTGATGGACATTCAAGAATTGTTACTGGAAAAACTTTCTTTTTTCCTTTAGTCATTGAGTGTTCAGTTGAATCATCAAGGTAAGCTGATTTCATTCCTGCCTTGTATGCGATAAATCCCTTTAATGTTTTTTCAGATTTAATAGCATCCCAATTAATTGTTGGTAGAATTTTTGCTGCTCGCTTTCTTGGCCAGAATTGTAGGCTTCCTTTTCTTGGTGATTTTCTTGTTACCATTTTGTTTTAATATTGACATAATCACAAGTGAGAAATAAGTTCAACTGAGTTGAAGGATTATTTTTACACTCATAGATTTCAGAGTCAATCCGTGTTTACAAGTAAACTAAAATTTAGTTTACAATAATTTAGATAAAATTAGGTTTATAAAAGTTTCGTACACAAAACTTTAGCTGGAAGCTTGAAGAAAAGAGAAAAAATAAAAAGTTGATTTTTTATTCATATATTATAATGAAAAAATCAAACAATCTTGAAAAAGTTATTTTGCTGAATTGGCGTGGAGCTGAAAATGCATATGAGATATACCCTGATGAATATTCCTTGCATCTCAACGAAAATTTGATGATGGAATATATTAAAGAAGAAATGATGAAATGTGATTTTGATAATATGTTTTGGTGGATGATATCAAAACTTCCAAAACAAAAATCAGACGTATTTTCAAAAGAGTATTATGATCCAACGGAAGAAAAAGAACTTGATTTGGAATTACTTGATTATACTTTTGTCAACGTGAATCAAGAGTTATACAAGAAAATTCAAAATTCAGGAAAAGGGCTTTATACTAAAAATATAGAATTTAGTGACAATGTCGTTAATCTTTCTTCTGTGATGAATAAACCGTATTATGTTAGATAAGTTTATTATCTATAAACCTTTTATTTTTTAAGGGTCTTTAATTCTAATTCTCCAATTGATTCTACTAATTTCTTATTTTCTCCTCTTGGAATTTTTTTATAAACTTCTTTTATTCTATTCCAAAAAGTTTTTCCCAAATCTAAATCCTGTTCAAAAGAATTTTCTTTCAACCAACTTTGCAAACGATCTAATTCGTAAACCTCGCTTGTAAACTGAAAATCATCAACTTTATCCAAATTATGGCTGTATGTGAAGAAAACTAAATACATATTTTGGTGTTTGTAATCAAATTCTTTTTCATTAACAAGAACTAAATAGGTACGCCCATAATTCTGAAAAAATAATCCCTGATATTCATTTGAAATTTTTTTTGGTCTAAGCTCATGGATTTTTGCTCTTTTTAGATTATCAAAACCTTCACCACAAATATCACAATAATGTTTAGTTTCAGTTTTTACCATTAACAAATCAAAGTTTTAATCTTTTTAAGAATTATTGTGTTCAAGCAGTAAAAGGATATTCTTTTTCTGACTTAACATCATCAATGTTTGTTATTCTGACAATCTTTCCTTGTCTTTTTGCCATTTCTCTAATCTTTGCAAAATCTTTTTCATCAGTCTTTGGAAGAATTATACTTTCAATTACAAAGTTGTGTTTTATTTCTGCTTTTTTAAAATCGTCTTTTTCAAATACGAACGATTTTCCAATTTCTTTGTCATTTGTGATTAATTTACAGAAGTCTGCTTTTGGTTCTTCATCTCCTTTTCCTGGTTTACCTGACTTTGGAGCTTTGTCTTTAATTTTTAGAGTATTATTTTCATCAACATTGAATGTTAATCCAAAAAAGGATTTTGGAAATTCGTTAAGTAAAGAAACTAATTCATCACCAGACATTTCTTTATTTATCATATATCTTTTAACTCCTTGAAATTGTTTTAAATCTTCAAAGTCTAATCTTGTCTTTAAATCAGAAGTGGAAACAATTGCTCCAGTTACTTTAGTTTTTGTGCTTCCTAGTTTTTTTGCCATCATCAAAACTAATTCATTACCAAATTCTGAAGAAGTATTAATTGTGTATTTGTCTTTTGTTTTTTTTGCCTTAACTACACCTCTGTCCTTGAAAAGGCCTTTTGAAAATTTTTGAAATTGAATGTGTGTAAATTCATCCATATTTCCTTCAATTGCTTTTTTTATGAAATTCATGTAATAGAGAAATTATTTTGTCTTATAAACTTTTCTTGAATTTTTTTGCAAAAACATAAGTAACCTTTATTAAGAAAAAATTGTTTTATATAATAGGTGTAAATATGGCAATGGATAAAAGTTATTTGAGAAAGGTTACGTCTCTTGTAATTCTTGCAGTATTAATTGTTCTTTCTTATTTTTTACTTAAACCTATTTTAATGTCAATAATTACAGGAATTATCCTTGCATTTATTTTCTTACCCGTATTTCAAAAAATAAATAAAAAAATTCCCTCAAGAAACGTCTCGGTTACCATAGTTTGTATTCTTTTAATTTTACTAATTGTAATTCCTGTTTGGTTTTTGACACCAGTTTTACTTAATCAGTCAATTGAAATTTTCCTAGCTTCACAAAAAATTGATTTTGTGACTCCCCTACAAAATGCTTTTCCAAAATTATTTTCAATTGGAACATTTTCAAATGAAATCACTTCGGTAGTTTATAGTTTTATTACAAAAATTACTAATGGTGCAATGAATATGATTTCAAAGGTTCTTTTGAATTTTCCAACTTTATTTTTACAATTTCTTGTAACTTTTTTCACCTTTTTCTTTGTTCTTAGAGACAGCGAGAAATTTGTAGAGTACATTCAAAGTTTACTTCCTTTCCCAAAAGAAATTGAAACTAAATTGTTTAAGTCTTCTCGTGACATTACATTTTCCGTTTTATATGGTCAAGTAATTATTGGTATTTTGCAAGGTATTTTTGCTGGAATTTCCTTTTTCTTATTTGGTGTTGGAAATGCTTTGTTCTTGACATTACTTGCAATTATTGCTGGAATTTTCCCAATCATTGGTACAACTGTTGTTTGGATTCCTGTGGCTATTTATTTATTTGTTAACGGACAACTTTGGCCTGCAATAGGAGTTACATTCTTTGGATTAATTGCTTCCTTTTTTGAAAATGCCGTTAAACCGGTATTTGTTTCAAAGAGAACAAATGTTCACTCGAGTATAATTTTACTTGGAATGGTTGGAGGATTATTTATGTTTGGAATTTTAGGTGTAATTTTAGGTCCACTTATCCTTGCTTATCTGTTAATTGTTCTTGAAATTTATAGAGACAAGAGAACTCCGAGTTATTTAATACAAAATCCAGAAGATCAAGAGATAGATATAAAAATGGGTTATTTCTAAGTATAATTAGAGGTGAAAAATGCAATTAAAGATTAAGACATCCGAATGGGCTGCAGGAATTCCTGTTTCCATGTTGAATCACAAGACAGCACAAAAGTTAGGTGTTCATGCAGGGGACAGAATAACAATTAAAACTATTTCTAAAAATTCTAAACAAATGACAACAATTGTTGACACTGTTGATAAATTAGTTGGGGCAAACCATATTGCTGTTTCTGAAGAAGTAAAAAAAATATTATCTTTAAGAGAAGAACAGACTGTGGATGTTTCTTTTATGGATGCTCCTGAAAGTGTTAATTACATAAAGAAAAAATTAGTTGGAGAGGAATTGACTCATGATGAAGTAAAATCAATTATTGCAGATGTTGTAAATAATACGCTATCCGAACCAGAAGTTAGTGTTTTTGTTTCTGCAATGTATAAAAATGGTATGACTTTCAAAGAAACTGTTGCTTTAGTTGATGCCATTTTGTCTTCGGGAAAAACACTTTCTTTTAGAAATAAATATGTTGTTGACAAACATTGTATCGGGGGAATTGCTGGAAACAGAACTACACCAATAGTTGTTTCAATTTGTGCAGCTGCTGGTCTTACTTTTCCTAAAACTTCTTCAAGGGCAATAACATCTGCTGCTGGAACTGCTGATTGTATTGAAGTTTTGAGTCCCGTTGAATTTAGTATGGATGAATTAAAAAAAATAGTCCAAAAAACTGGGGCTTGTCTCACTTGGGGAGGAGCGCTTGGAATGGTTCCTGCCGATTCAAAAATAATTAAAGTTGAAAAAATGTTAAAGCTTGACCCTGCTGCACAACTTTTGGCTTCAATTATGTCAAAGAAACTCGCTGCTGGAAGTAAATATATTTTAATTGATATTCCTTATGGAAAAAAAGCAAAGGTTTCTTTAGCGAAAGGAAAAATGCTAAAGAGAAAATTTGAACAATTAGCAAGACACTTCAAAGTCAAGATTAAAGTTATTTTGACAAAAGCTACAGAACCAATTGGGAATGGTGTTGGTCCTGCTCTTGAAATCCGTGATGTTATGAATGTTTTAAATCCAAAAAAAGAAGGACCTCAAGACTTAGAAAAAAAGGCAATTTATTTGGCTTCTGAAATTTTTGAGATGACTATTTCAAAAAAAGGAAAAGGAAAAGCTTTAGCAAGAGAGATGCTTGAAAGCGGAAAAGCGTGGAAAAAGTTTCAAGAAATAATAAAAGCACAGAATGGAAGAGTGAAAGAAATTATTCCTTCAAAAATTTCTCATACTGTTTGTTCTCCGAAAAAAGGAAAAATAAAAGATATTGATAATCATTTAATTAATTATCTTGCAAGAGTTGCGGGTTGTCCGATGGATAAATATTCAGGAGTTTATTTGCATCACCACATCGGAGACAAAGTTAAACACAATGAACCATTACTTACAATTTATGCTGAATCTAAACCAAGACTTAAGGAAGCACTAAAGTATTATGAAAATAAAAAACCAATAAGGATTTGAGGTAATTTTTTTAAAGTAGCTTTCTTTTAATTTTACATGCGTAGATTAGATTACAAACATCAATTAGTAGATTACTTCAAAAGAAATCTTGCAAAAAAGTATAATCATGATACTCTAAAGTTTGCATTGATTAGTCAAGGTTACTCGAGAGTTGCGGTTCTCCAAGCTTACGAAGAAGCAATAAAACAAATGAGTGAAGATGCTCCAGTTCTAAAAGAAAAACCAATTATTAGACATGAAATTTATGACATGAATAATAAATTGATTCATCCTGAACCGATGGGGCATTGGGAGAAGTTCTGGCTTAGACTTAAGGGGAATAGGATATAGTTGGTAGTTTGAAATGAATAGCTAGAAGAATTTTTGAAGAAGAAATGTTTTGGGTTAAGGAAAAAAATAGATAAGTAATGTTTAGAAATTTTTATCAATAACTTTGTTTCTTAAATCAAATAAATTATCAATTGTTTTTCTTATCTTGTTTGAAAATTTTGTTGGATGTGGAGAAAGATGAGGCAGATAATTATATTCAATGTCTCCTAGTGATTGCTCTGAATTAAGTAAGAAGGATAAATAATAAACAAGGTCTTCATCATCTTTTATTAACCTTATTGAATTTATTCCAGGGATATTATGTGATAAATTATATTTCACACCTTCATTTTTAGAATTCCAATAAATTCCAATTTTTCTAATTTCTTTTTCTTCAGACATGATAATATGCTCAATTAATTATTTTTAATTATTTGTATTATGTGAATAGACAACTTTTTAAACAAAAACCATTTCAAATTAATTGTATGCCTCCATCGCATAGTGGTATTGCACCGGACTTGAGATCCGGGCCCTTTGGGCTCGCAGGTTCGATTCCTGCTGGGGGCGCTAAAAGAAGGGTTCTTCGGAGCCCTTTTTTTATTTTATTTTCTTTTAGCTTTCCACTGGTCCTCGCTTCGCTGTGGTTTCTCATATTTTTCAAATATTCCAAAAGGGGGCGCTGAATAAGGAACTCTTCGGAGTTCCTTTTTCTTTTTACTTAAAACTTAAAAATATCTTATTCATAATTATAGGATGAGGCGATTTAGGAGAAAAGATTATTTTGCAATGTTTTTGCTTTTGAGTTTGGGAATTCTAATATTTTGGATGATAAAATCTTATATTTCACATAATTTTATTTATGATTTATTTCAGAATAATACTCTAGAAATTACTGAAGACATACAAAATTATGGAAACATTTCATATCTTGTTTTTGTCTTTTTAATTTTTCTTGAATGTATTTTTGCTCCGTTTCCGCCACTTATTTTATACATTGCGGGAGGAACTCTTTTTGGAGGACTCTTTGGGGGATTTCTTGCTTTAATTGGAAATTTCTTGGGTGCGGCGGTTGCATTTAAAATTTCATACTATTATGGAAAAGAAAAAATTTTACCTAGAATCCCAAAAAAAATAAGAGAGAAATTTGATAAATATTCAAAAAAATATGGTCCAGCTTCTGTTTTTTTCTTAAGAATTAATCCCCTTACTTCTTCAGATATTTTTAGTTATCTTGCTGGATTAACGAATATGAGTTTTTGGAAATTTTTAGCTGGAACAACTCTTGGTCTTTTACCAATTGTGTTTTTACAAACTTACTTGGGAGAAACAATTCAACAACATCCGCTTGTAACAAAAATTTCAATTATTGTCGGAGCACTTTACGTTTTAGTTTTCTTTGTAATTTACTTTTGGATTAGAAAGAAGAGAAAATAATATTTGATTACAATAATGTTTATTAAGAAAGTTGAATTTTAGTATAAATGAAAAATACATTAACAAATACTTTTGGTCTTAAATTAAATAAAAATCAATCGTTTGGAGATTTGAAACATGATTTTATGAAGGTCTTTGAATTATACGATGCGGCAGATAAAACAATTTTTTATGGTAATTTGAATTTAAAAGAAGAAGAAAATAGAAAACAATATTTAATTGAAATAAAAAATGAAGGAGCGATTTTTGCAGATTTGAATTCTAATAATAATTTAAAATACTCTACAGGAGATAATCTTTCTGGTTTAATAAAATTGGTTGGATTTGATTGGGATTCTAAAATATTTGAAGAATTAAATGACAAATTTTATGATTTAGTAAAAAAATATAATCCTTTTAATTTAGATTAATTAACTAAAATTCTCTTTATATTCTGTTTCAACTAAATCTAATACTCTCTCATCTGGACTTAATAATTCTACGTGGTCTGTTTTGAAACGAAGCCCACGATAAATTTTTTGCAAAAATTCACGACGAGCTTTGTCTTTATAGAATGCCCAATAATATCCTGGTTTTGTTTTCATTAATATTTTCCAGAAGGGGTCACTAACGTTTGGATTTGGATATTTTGTAAAAACAATTGATTTACATTCTTTTCCTGGAAAGTCAACTCCCCTTGAATCTCTTGTTGAAAACAAGATGTCTCTTTTTCCTTCTTTGAATTCCTTAATTAAATTTCCTTCGTTGTCTTCGGTTTGCATTTCTCTTAACTTTTCACGAGATATTAAATTTTTCAGGGAATATTCTTTTAGTTCATCTTCACTTGGAATATCTAAAAAAGCATTAACGTGAACAAGTGTTGGTCTCTTTGCTAGTCCAACTGATTCGTCTAAGGCTTTTAGGTAATCCTCACGAGAAAATGTTTTATCTGAAAAATTAGAGTATTTACAATCCATTTCAGTCCCTGTTCTTTTTATTTCAATTGTTCCTTGGTCTTTTGTTTCTGCCTCGATAATTTCAAAATCTTCTAAACCAAAAATTGTTAAGAGAACTTCTTTTGAATGGAGTGTCCCAGACATTAAAACTAAAACGTTATTTTTATCAACAAATTCTTTTAGTTTTTTTGCCAAGTTAATTGTTACAATTGAAATAGAAAAAATATTTTCTTTTTTTGTTACGGTTACATAACTTTCATTTAGAAATTCTTTAAACATTTTTGCCGTTTCTAAAACGTCGAATAAATAACTTTCATCGTCAATATCTTTTAGCCAATCTTCTTTTAAGAAAATTTTTAAAATGTCATAAAGAGCTGTGAACTTTAAATCTAGAATCTCTCCAGATGTTCCTGCCTTTAAAATTTTTTCATCTTTTTTTAGATATTTGATTAATTCTAAAACTTCTTCAATCTTGTCTTCGTCGCCTTCACCTGAACCTAGTGCTTGAATCAATGAAGAGAGTAACCTTTCAATATTAATTGATCTTTGATTTGACAAGCTGTCTAAAAATTCATCACATTCATCAATTATTTCAATTTCTGTTTTTGGTTTTCTGTTTAGTGCAGTTTCTAATTTGTATTTTAATGAATTAAAAACTATTACATCTGAATCTATGTATGAATTGAACTGTTCATAAAATGGGCAACCTGGTTTTCTTTTGTATTGAATGTATTCTGTGTCTCCTAATCCTAAATAACGACGCTGTTTTGCATCTTTAAGAGATTTTAAATCAAATTTATCTGGGTAAACTGGACTCCAATATGGACAAACTGGCGCAACTGACAAACGTTTTACATCAGAAATCTTTGAAAAATTTCTAACATCAACATTTTTGTTTTGTCTAATATATTCTTTTAATTTATTCCAGTTTCCTTCCCTGATTTCTATTTTACACGGAAGTTCTTTATTGTCTGCAGAAAAATCATTTCCATAAGAATCTTCAAACTCTTCTTTTTTTCCTGCAAAAATATCATATAGGCTAGAATTTATTTCTTTTTTTATTCTTGGGATTGCTTCTTTATTATCTTCTAAAAATTTACAAGGATGATTTTTTCGTCCAGTTATAATTGAAATTTTTAATTTTTCTTTATTGTCTTTTAACAAAAATTTATTTCCTTCATAGTCTCGTTTATATTGTGCTTGCAAATTTTTTCCGGGTACAACAATTGAAGCTTTTCCTAATTCTCTTGCTAAGTTTAGGGCGATTGCTGACTTTCCAGTCCCACAAACACCATGAATAAAAATTATTTTTTTTCCTTCTTTTATTTTTCCTAAAACTTCTTCTACCACATCGGCTTGGCTTTTGCCATTAGAAAAACAAAGTGGTGTAAGAAATTTCTCTTTATCATATAAATTCCATTCCATAACAAAAGTAAAAAATAATTTATTATAAAGATTTAGGATTAGTTAGAAGTTAATTAAAACGGAAGAGGCTCATTGGCTTCATCTATCTCTTCTTGAGTCATTGGCCAGCGAATTAATTTTTTATACATAGGGTCTCCATCTGGCAGAGGTTCATCTTTGAAATACAAAAATCCTTTTCCATCGAAAGGACAAAATAATCCATAACCATTTAATAGTGCATCTGATCCATCATCAACTTTTTTGTTTGTTTTGACTAATGCATATGGTTGCCCATATAAAATTTTTCTTTCAACAACCACTCCCTCCCACGTGCTTTCATTAAAAGATACATTAACTGAATCTCCTTTTTGAAAATTTCTTCTAACAAAATGAGACTCAAAAACTCCTTCATCCGGAATAGCCACAATTTCAAATAATCCCATAAAAAATAATTCTTACTTGAGTTTATAAGAATTTATATTCAATTTTTGTTAATCTTTCAAAAGATATTTTTTGATTGCCCAAAGGATTAAAGATACAATTGATAGCGTTAAAAACCATTTGAAATAAGTTGAGCCAATCACAGTTAAAAACATTAATATCAAAAATATTATGGCCAAATATTTCCACGAATCCACATTTCCAAATGTTTTGAAAATCCAGATTGCTAAAAGAGTAAATGCCAAGAATAAAATTAAAATCCAAGCATCATTTTCTATTGGTAAAAATAAAGATAAAAAGACTAGACCAAAAGCAAAATACTTGTATAAATCTATATTCATAAAATGAATATTCAATAATTATTTATATTTTTATGCATCGGAGAAAAAGCTAAACTTCTGTTCTAACTAGAGAAGTTTAGGGATTGACCCTTCGGAAAAATAATTTAACAAAATTATCCGAATAATGAGGCCAATCCTTCTGCTGCAGCTTCTTTCTTTTCTTCTTTAGGTGCTTCTTCCTTTGGTGCTGCTGCTGGAGCCGCTGCCGCTGGAGCCGCTGAAACTAAACTAGCATTTGCTAATTCAGAAGCAATGTCTACACCGTTCAAGCTTGCAACTAATGACTTAATTTTTGAATCGTCAACAGTTGCACCTGTAGCTGCAATTACAGCTTTCAAGCTGTCTTCTGTAACTTCTTTTTCAAGTTTGTGCAACAAAAGTGCCGCATATATGTATTCCATGTTTTTCCTCCGTGGTTTAATTTTGAATATTAAAAGAATGAAGCTGCAAAGTCTGCCTTTGGTTCTTCTTTCTTCTCTTCTTGTTTAATTTCTTCAACTGGTGCTTCTTTGACAATCACTTCGTCTGGTTCACCAGTAATAACTTTAACTAATCTTCTTTCTTGTCTTGCTGCTTTACCAATCATAACTTTAACAGTTTCATTAGTTAAGTAGCCAATTTCAACTGCAAAAGGTAATGCTCTAGCATAAGCGTCAAGTAATGAAGCAAGTGTTCCTTCTGTATCAATTTTAATATCTACATAAATTGTATTTGTTTGTGAATCATAAGCTGAAAGTGGTTTAAAACCAATTGTGAAAGGTAAAATGTTTAATTTTCCTAACATGTCAGCAGCATTTTGTTTTATTGGTTCTCCAGATTTTGCAACAATTTTTGGTGCTTTAATTTCAATTTTTCCACCTTGAATCATAATTTGAATTCCAAGTGCACCTAATTCTGAAATTGCTGGACCAGGAGTTAAATCAGTTGGACCTGCTGGAACTTCGATATCAAAAGGAGCAATTTGCCCAGTCTTTGCTTTTGCTGCACTTTTATTTTTTAATAATTCAGCTGCTAATTCATATGAATCTAAGTTTGAAAATAAAACAGCAACTGCTCCATCAATTTGATCTTTTAATCCCAAAGCTTCTTTTTTACCAGCTTGTTCTACAGCTCTAAAAAATAAATTTCTTTTTGGAACTTTAACAATTGCTTTTCCTCTTAACTTTTTTGAAATTGATTGAAATTGTGAACCTGGAATACTTCCTATGTCAGCTACTAAAATTGTTTTATGTGAAGAAATTAATTCAATTAATTCTTTTACTGCATTCAATTTTTTCTTTGGAATGTTTTCAACAACTTGTTTTGCCATTTTATCTTACGTGAATTTTAATTGGTTTAGTCATAGTGAATTTAACTTCGATATTTTTTATGTTTTCTTTATCTCTAGGTAAATTCTTTAATAACTCAATATAAATTGCATTAATGTTTTCCATTATGTCTTCGTCTTTCATTGATTGTTTACCTACTGGAACCTTAACTGATGATTCTTTAACTCTAATTTTTACTGAAGTGTTAATTTTATCTTTTAATTCAGAAATTGTTTTTTCATCTGCGTTAAGAATAATTCCTAATTGTGGAGAAGGCATTTTTCCTGCTGGACCTAAAACTCTACCAAAAACAGTTGCTACTTTTGGCATTATTTTACCTTGAGCAATAAAGAAGTCATATTTGTCAACTAATTTCTTTAATGCTTTTTTATCATTATATTTATTGAATTCGTTTAAAGTAATTGTATCAATTAATTCTGAATCAGCTTCCAAAAATGCAGCAACTTTTTTGTCCTTTGCTTTGTGTGGAACATTTACAAATAAATTAATTGGGTTTTTCTTTACTGAATATTTTTGTAAATTAATAATTAAGTCTACAGTTTGGTCAAACTTTCGTTCTTTACCTTCTCTTAGAGTTTCTAATGCTTTTTTTATTTGTTCGTCGTATTCCATCGTATTTTTACTCCCAATCCGCAATTTCCTTTAAACAGTTACCTTCGAAATAAGGGAAATTGGAATGTGTTCGCCTCCTACGCGTAAGCTCATGAAACAAGAATTGTCTGTTTCATCAGTTGTAGTTTATGGCTATGATTATTTTGGGATACTTTGGTTTATAAAAGTTTCCGTGATTAGTTTTATGAATAATTTATTGAAAAAACATGCTTGGTTAAAATATTTGCTAATTCTTTTGAATCAAAACAGGCACTCACTCCTTTAATTTTAACTAATTCATTTAATTTTTTATATTGTTCTATTACTTTTTTAAAATCAGTTCCATCTTTTTGGTATGAATAAGAAAGAGCGTCTAAAGGAGATTTATGTCCTGAAATAAAATCTCCAAACCAAAAAGCATAAGCCTCATTGGATTCATTACTAACTGATTCAGGCAACATCCAAAAAATATTACTATAACTAAAATCTTTTTTCATATTTATTCCCACATCTCTTTCTAAAAATTCATGAAATATTATGTGGCCATATTCATGAGAAATTATTAACTTAAAATTTTCTTCTGGAGAGATTCTTTTTTCAAGACCTTTTTCATTTAAAACTGTTCCAGGTTCCTGAAGATTTCCAACATAAAAATTTGTTAAGGGATGCCAAACTCCTTTTTTATCTCTTGTTGTAGCTCCTTGTGCTTCAATATTCCAAGAATAATAAATATTTCTTTTATCTAATTTAATTGGAGTCTTTTTGTTTATTTTTTTGATAATTTCATTGTTAATTTCTTCTCCTCTTCCTTCAACTAAAGTTGAATTATCAAACCTTTCCTTTATTAAATATTGAATTAATTTTCTATCTTTCTCCATATCTTCTGAAAATTTAATTGGTTTCGGAGGATAAATTGAATTTTCTAAATTTAATTTATATTTTGATTTTGTCATAACTTTTACATGGTAACAACTTTTATAAAGTTACTTATACTAAATTAGTTACAAGTCAAGGAGCTAACTTTCGAGAGTCTGGCATTAAATTGTCGAGTGTTTGAAATGTGAACATTGATTCTTGAGGAAGGTCCGCGCACCCCGAGTTTCCGTTATGGACTCTTAGGACAAAATCATCGAGGAAATCTCGAGCGTTGTGAAGCGCAGCTCTGGTACAGAAACGACACAGCTCATTTGGAGTTATGACTCTTGCGATGAACGGCGAAGAATGAGATTTGATGAAACGAGCATCTTGATTGGTGCAAGGGTAACAGTTAGTTTATAGTAAGTGATTGTTAGTTTTTAGCAAACACAGAAAAAATTAATGAAGTACGCCCGCTTAGTTGGATGTTAGCACATTTGGTCTGAATACAGCAAATGACAGAACGTGGCCTAACCTTGACTTGTATTTCTTTTCCACGTTCTTACAAAACGACCGGCAAATCAGGGATTTACCCATCGGACATAAAAGCTCACTTCATTCGGTTTCATGTCAGTGGACTACCTTGACTTGTTTATTTTTAATTAAAGAAAATTTTCTTCAAAATATAGTTTAGAATAATTTGGATGTCCTTCTTTCAAATCGTCTAAAAAACCCCACATGGATTTTGTTTGCATCCTACGATAACACCAAATTTCAGGGTTTATTTTTTCTTTCATTGGGTGCTCTGCATAAGGAATATTCGACCAATTTTTTTTATCTATTTCAATATATCCTCTTCCGTTTGTAACAATTCCTTCTATTAATTCATCAAGAGAACGCTCTTGTAAAAAAAATTTTCCTTTTTTGTCTTCATATATTTTTCCAAGTACGGAATTTCCTGTTTCTTTACCTGCTGGAATTATCATAGTTGAAAAATAATATATTAGTTTTTAACTATTTCTATTTAATAAAAAAGAAAAATGGGAAGAGAGGGAGTCGAACCCTCGACTCCATGATCTTCAGTCATGTGCTCTCCCGCTGAGCTACCTTCCCATGTTATATAATAGAACAGTTTTCTTTTTTAAAGTTTGTTAATTCCTTTTATCAGAACTTTTATAAATAAGTGTGAATATAATTTATTATTGAGGTTGATTATGGTATCTAAAAAAACTGTAAAAAAAGAAAGTGAAGGTTTGAAGGAAAATTCAAACTATGGACTTATTTCTTATATTTTGGCTATTGTTGCAATTGTAGAAGCAATTATTTCACCTATGGCCGGGATTATTTTAGGAATTATTGGGCTTAGTTTTTCTGTTAAAGAAAAAAGTAAACTTGCTTTGAAATCAAAAAAACTTAATATTATTGCAATTGTTTTAGGAGTGTTATTATTTGTTGCTATTTTAGCTTCATCTGTTTTACTTCCTTCAAGCATTTATGGAGGAACACAATGAAATCTAAACAAGGTGCAATGGAGATGAGTGTTGGAACAATTGTTACAATTGTTTTACTTATGAGTGTTTTAGTTTTAGGTTTATTTTTGGTAAAAAATATTTTTTCAAGTGCGAAGGGTGCAGTTGATTTAACTGATCAACAATTAACAAAAGAAATTCAAAAACTTTTCAGTGAAGATTCAAAAGTTGTTATTTATCCTACTACAAGATATGTTGAAATAAAAGCAGGAAAAAGCGAAGATGTTGCAATTGGAATTAAGAACACTGGAAAAACAAGTAGTTCAGCAACAAGTTTTTCTTATACTGTTACTGCTGGAGAAAATGATTGTGGAATAAGTCCGCAGGAACAATTAAGTTGGATTAGACTTGGAAAAGAAAAAACAAATATTCCTATTGCAATTGGAGACACTGAAGGATTAAGAGTAAGATTACAAATTCCTGAAGGGACTCCTTTATGTTTAGCTAGTTTTGATGTTACTGTCCAAGCTGGAGGATCAAGTTATGACAGAGATTACTTTGATATTCAAGTAACTGCATAATCCCTAATTTTTTAAATAAAAGAAGTTTAGAATTCTTGATGAGTTTAGAAATATATAATACATTTAGTAAAAAGAAAGAAATCTTTAAACCAATTAATGAAAACGAAGTTAGAATGTATGTTTGTGGTCCAACGGTTAATGGAGTTCCTCATTTGGGTCATGCAAGAATGCAAATAGTTTTTGATGTATTTAGGAAATATTTGAAATTCTTAAATTACAAGGTAAAATTTGTTTCTAATGTAACTGATATTGAAGACAAAATAATTTCTAAGGCAAAAGAAGAAGGAATTAGTATTGAAGAATTGACAAGAAAAAATTTGAAGGAACACATGGAAGATTACAAAGCAATTGGGATTTTAGAACCAGATGTTCAACCAAAGGCAACAGAGTATGTCCCAGAAATGATTGATTTAATTAAAAGGTTGGAAGAAAAAGGTTACACTTACATAATTCCGGAAGACGGAGTTTATTATAATGTTAGTAAGTTTCCTGATTATGGAAAATTGTCGGGTATTGATTTAACTGAACTTAGAAGTTCTCGTGAATTAAAGGATTTGACAAAGGGACAAGAAAAAAGAGATTCAAAAGATTTTGTTTTGTGGAAATTTTCTAAAGCTGATGAACCAAGTTGGGATTCTCCTTGGGGCAAAGGGCGACCTGGTTGGCATATTGAATGTAGCGCAATGAATCATGCGATTTTAGGACTTCCAATAGATATTCATGCAGGAGGACAAGATTTGATTTTTCCCCACCACGAAGATGAAATTGCTCAAGCAGAAGCAGGCTATGGAGAAAAATTTTGTAATTATTGGATGCATAACGGAATGGTTAATATTGAAAAAGTAAAAATGTCAAAGTCACTTGGAAATTTTACTACTATAAAAGATTTATTGAAAGAGTATCCTGGCGAAGTTATTAGATATTTTATAATTTCTGTTCATTATAGAAAACCTGTTGACTTTTCAAAAGAAAAACTTGACGAAGCTAAAATTTCTTATGAAAGACTGAAAAGATTGGTTTTGGATTTAGAGGATGATAAAAAAATAAATGAAAAATATTTGGAAGAATTTAAGGAAAACATGAATGAAGATTTGAATACTGCAGGGGGACTTCAAATTTTATGGAAAATTGTTCGTGACGATAAAGCAGAAGGTAGAGTAAACACAATAAAAGAAATAGATAAAGTTTTTTCACTTAATTTATTTCAGAGAAAAGAAATTGAACTTCCAATTGCTGTTTCAGAATTATTAGATGAAAGAAAAAAAGTAAGAGAAGAAAAAAATTGGGCTTTAGCGGATGAACTTCGAGATAAAATAAAAGAATTAGGATTTTTGGTTAAAGATTCAAAAGAAGGTCAAGAAGTTTTGAAATTATAACAATAAATATTTAGAAGATAAAATTTAAGCAATAATTATATAAATAAAAATAAATTGTTTAATATAGAGGTGAAAAATGAAAAAATATCCTAAACAAATTCAGGAAATGTATGATTCTTTAAATGAAAAACAGCGAAGATATACAAATTTGGAATTAGCTAATCCAAAGAATGGAGAATATATGCTTGCAGTTTATCACCTTATTCCAGGTGGAGATTTAAACATGTTACAAGCCGCTGCTGAAGTTGCTGCTGAATCTTCTACGGGTACAAATTTTACAGTAAAAACTGAAACTGATTTTTCACATGAGATGAATGCCTTAACTTACAAAGTTGATTTGAAAAATAATTTAGTTTGGATGGCTTTTCCTTGGAGACTTTTTGATAGAGGAGGAAATATCCAAAATATTTTAACATATATCGTTGGAAATGTCCTTGGAATGAAAGAAATTAATGCATTAAAACTTCTTGATCTTTGGTTTCCACCTTCAATGCTTGAACAATATGATGGGCCAAGTTATACGCTTGAAGATATGAAAAAATATCTTGGAATATCAAAGAAGAAAGATAGACCTGTACTTGGAACAATTATTAAACCAAAAATGGGATTAACGTCTTCAGAATATGCAGAAGTATGTTATGACTTTTGGAAAGGCGGAGGAGATTTTGTAAAAAATGATGAGCCTCAAGCTAATCAAGATTTTTGCCCTTATGACAAAATGGTCAAATATGTAAAAGAAGCAATGGACAAAGCCGTTAAAGAAACAGGGAACAAAAAAGTTCACTCATTTAATGTTTCGGCTTCTGATTATGATACTATGATTGAAAGATGTGAGATGATTCGTGCTGCCGGATTTGAACCTGGAAGTTATGCATTTTTAATTGATGGACTTACTGCTGGATGGATGGCAGTTCAAACTCTAAGACGTAAATATCCTGATGTGTTTATTCATTTTCATAGAGCAATGCATGGTGCATTTACTCGTCCTGAAAATCCAATTGGATTTAGTGTTTTAATTCTTTCAAAGTTTGCAAGACTTGCAGGAGTAAGTGGTATTCATACAGGAACTGCAGGGGTTGGAAAAATGAAAGGAAATGCAAACGATGATATAATTCCCGCACATAATATTTTGTCTCTTATCGGAGAGGGATATTTCTTTGAACAATCATGGGCAAGAGTACCAAAAACTGACAAAGATGTTATACGATTAGCAAAGGAAGACCATCTTCACCACGTGATTTTGAGTGATGATTCATGGAGAGGAATGAAAAAGTGTGCGCCTATAATTTCTGGTGGCCTTAATCCAACTAAATTAAAGCCGTTTATTGATTTGATGAAGAGTACTGACTTTATTACTACAATGGGTGCTGGAGTTCATGCTCATCCTGATGGTACTCAAGCTGGTGCAAAAGCATTAGTTCAAGCGATGGAAGCATATAACAAAAATATTTCCATAGATGTTTATGCAAAGACACATCCTGAACTAAAAAAGGCGATTGAATTTTTTACAAAACCAAAGAAAGAAGTTAAAGCGGAAGAATCTGTTGAGAAAGCAGCTTGATATTTTAAAATGATATTTCAAAATAAAAAATATCGTTCGGGAGTTTTTTTTGTTGTTTACAAAATTGAAAAAGGTAAACCTATATTTTTGATTCAAAAAAGAAAACTTCATTGGAAAGGTTATGAATTTCCAAAGGCAGGAATTGAAAAAGGAGAAAGACCAATTAATACAGTTAGAAGAGAAGTTTTTGAAGAAACTGGTTTAGCGATAAAAAAAATAAAGAATCATCATAAGAGAGGAAAATATTTTTATAAAAAAATCTTTGAAGATAGACCAAAAATTATTGGACAAACTTGGAAACTTTATTCGGTTGAAGTTTTGGATGGTAAAATAAAAATTGATGAGAAAGAACATTATTCTGCACAGTGGTTAGATTACAAAGAGGCTAGAAAAAAAATTAGTTTTGAAAACCAAAAAGAGTGTTTAGATATTGTTTACAATTGGTTAATGAAAAAGCTTAAATATTAATTAATACCAATAAATATCATGACAGAACAGATTAATTTGAGGCTTTCAGATGAAATTATTTCAAGAGCGAAAAAATTCGCAGAGAAAAATGGTTTTAGTAATATTCAGGAACTCATTAAAGAAACCCTAAGAGAAAAATTATTTGAGAAAGAAAATATTGGGGGAATTTTTACCTATTCTGCCTCTGAAAAGTCACTTTCAAAATATTGGATGACTAAAGAGGAGGACAGTGCATGGAATCATTTGCAAAAGGAGATGTAGTCTTGTTTCCTTTTCCATTTACAAACTTAACAAATAGAAAATTAAGGCCTTCACTTGTTTTATCTGACGAAATGGATGAAGACATTATTTTATGTCAAATAACTTCAAAATATACCCGAAAAGATAAATTCTCAATTTTACTTAATAAAAATGAAACATTAAATGGGAGTTTGATGATTGACAGCCTTATTAGAACTAATATGTTATTTACTGCTTCAAAAAATCAAATTGTAAAAAAAGTCTGTAAACTTGACAAAGATAAATATAACTTGGTTGTTGAGAAGATTTATCAAATAATCAAAGTTCTTTGATAGTTTAATGAAAGCCCTTAAAAAATAAAGAATCTTGTTTTTATTATGAATTTTGGAGAAGAAATTAGAGAGGAAGAGAATTTGGTAAAGACTGTTTTTAGAAAATTTAAGACAAAAGATTTTTCTGGTACGACTGGTCAAGCGATGAAAAATTCAACTTATCAATTAACTCAAAACATAATTTTTAAATTTGGAAGTTTGGCGTTTACAATTATTATTGCTAGATTACTTCTTCCGGATAGGATGGGGTTATATAATTTGGCTCTTGCAACAATTGTTTTGTTTTCTAGTTTTAGTGACCTTGGAATTAGTTCGGCGTTAATTACTTTTGGTGCGAAAATGGTTGGACTCAAAAGACAAGGAAAAGCTAAAGGATATTTGAAAAAATTATTCAAATGGAAACTAAGGTTAGTGTTTATTACATCAGGAATATTAATCGCTTCTGCTTATTTTATTAGTGAATATTATTATCAAAAGCCAATTTTTTATGCACTGTTGGTTGGTGCACTCTATATACCAATTGTTGGATTAATTGGATTTATTGAACAAATATTTAAAGTTGAAGAAAACTTTAGAGTTCCTTTGTATAAAGAAATCCTTTTTCAAATTTCAAGATTAATTATTGTTCCTGCGGGAATTTTGTTTTTCTTAAAATTTGGACTCTCAGAGAGAGGAATGGTTTTTATGACCCTCCTTTTATTTGTGTCAGCTTATGCTGTAACTTTGTTATTCCTTGCCATTAAAGGTAGAAAGCAAATTAGATTTTTAGATGCTAAAACTGAAGAGCTTGAATTTGGTGAAATTGTTGATTTGAAAAAATTTATTTATCCTTTAACTGCGACGGCGATGGCTGGATTATTTTTTGGGTACATTGATACTTTGATGCTTGGGCATTTTGTTAGTGGGAGTTTTATTGCTTATTATGGTGCAGCGTTTAGTCTTGTTGGAGGAGCAAGTGCAATTATTGGTTTTATTTCTCTCGCGGTTTTACCAATTTTTGCAAAGAAGAATGGAAAAGCTCTTGAGGGAATTTTTAGAAAAAGTCGGGATATGACAATTTTTCTTTCTTTACTTGCTGGAGTTTTCACTTATTTTGTTGCTTATTACGTTGTTAAATTTGCATATGGAGTAGAATATTTGAATACTGTTCCAATTCTTAAATATTTTAGTATACTTGTTGTTTTACTTCCGATAATTGGAATTTATGAAGGATATTTTACTACGCAAAAGAAAACTAAAAAACTGGCAACCCTTCTTGTTACTAGTGCTATTTTAAATATTATTTTTAACGTTTTTGGAATACTTTACGGACTCAAAGTTGCTGGAGAAATGGGTGCTGTATTTGGTGCTGTATTTGCAACAATTCTTAGCAGATTTATTTATTTGGTTGGACTCGTGAGGTTTAGACGTAAGGGCGTGTAAAAGTTATTTAGATAAGGGATTATTTTTTGATAGGAAGAAAAATCCATTTCCCTTCTCATAATGTGCCCAATTATCTTTCATGCCATTTACTAAATAAGAAAACCTATCTACTTTCCAATTTTCACTTTCAAATTTATTCTCCCACCATTCTCTTGGTTCTCTTAAAACATGAGTTACATCATCTTCATATTGTGGGACAATATATTTTTTTCCATCACCAAGGGGAACAACAACAAATATATTTTCCGCTTTTTCTTTAGCATCTCTCAAAACTTTTTCAAGTTGATTTTCTGACAAATGTTCAAAGACATCTTTGGCAACAATCCATTTAAATTTAAAATTATAAGGAATTTTTCCATCTTCCATTAATGAACAATATTCCTTTACTTCTTTATCAACATTATCAATTGCGTACTTTGATATATCACAACCCCAAGCATCAATATCTAAAATTCTAAAAGCTTTTGTCACAAAGCCTTTTGCACATCCATAATCCAAAATTTTGTCCCCTTCTCTTAAATTTAGTTCTTTAATAATTTTGTGTGCAAATTTTATTGTTCTCTCTGGCATCCAATGATAATCTTGATATCCCGATTTTCCTGAAGATATTCCTCTTTCAAAATATTCTTCATCATACTCTTCTGGATTAACCCTTTTATTCTTTGTCATTTTATATAAAATTTTTGTGAATTATTTCTCCACTATTAAAATTTTTAATTTTTCCATCTAAGATATTTTCCAAAAGATTGTTTTGCCTTTCAAACACGCAATTTGGACAAGAAACTTTTGGATTTACCAAAGAATAGACTGGTTTCTCATATAGTTTTCCTATGTCTTTTGCTGAAGAAATTATAAATTCTTTTTTGAATTGTTGATTTTCATGGTCATTTAAAACTAAAGAATCACAAGGATAAACATTTCCATCACAATACAAAACAGGATGGAAAAAGCCAAGATAACAATTTTTTGGAGAAGATGGAACTTTGTATTGATGAAAAAGAGGTTGACCTAACTCTTCGACCAATTTATTTACTTTTATATGATCTTCTTCTAACTTATCCCCTGGCTGAGCACAATCTGGAAGAACCCTTACATATTTTATATTATTTTTTATTGCTAAATCTTTTATCTCTTCTAAAGACTCTTTTGTTGTTAATGGGTTTGTTACATAACTAAATCCAATAATTGGATTTTTTGCTTTAGGAATAATCACCTTCCCCCCATTTTCCAAAGAATTTATAGATATTCTTATCCAAGAAAAATTTTCATAAAATTCATCTGGAAATTTTTTAAGGAGCGTCCCATTAGTAATCATGCCTATTTCTAAATTTTTTGAACTAAGATAATTTATTAGAGGTTCAAATTCTTTATATATCATAGGTTCTCCCCCGCCACTTAATATTATAGATTTTAATCCTTTCTTAGATAATTCATCTACAACGGGTTTAATTTCTCCTTCTAAACTTAGGTTCTCATGATTCTCCCTATCTTTAACCGAGCAAAAATTACATCTTAAATTACAATTACTTGTTGGCATAATATGCATAACTATTGGAGTTGCAATTCCTGTTTCTTGAAATTTCTTCATGGCTTCTGGGTGATACAATAACTTCTCTCCCGTTGAAGTGAAAACTCTTTCTTTATCGGATAGATTGTGTTTCATGAAAAAGGAACAATTAATTCCTTTATATTGTTTATTATAATCAAATTAATAAAAGAAAAATTCATTAAATCCATATGAAACGAGGAATCTCCGCTATAATGATTTTATACAATGATGGAGAAATAGTCAGAAAGGCTTTGGAAAGCATAAAGGATATTGCAAATGAAATCCTGATTGTTCACGATGGCCAATGTAAAAATAATACTTTAGAGATTTGTAAAGAATATACCGAAAAAATATTTATTCGGGAACATAAAGGCTGTTGTGAATTTCATCAAGCTTTTTTATATAGAAAAAGCCAATATGAATGGATACTAAAAATTGATGCAGACGAATATCTTCCAGAAGATTTACAAAAAAATATTAAAAAATTAATAAAAGATAAAAATATAGATGGATATTCTTTTCTTTGGCCTTATTGGGAGAAAGGCGTATATTTAACAAAAAAATGGCCAAGAAAAATGAATCTTTACAGAAAATCAAAAATATCTTATCTTGGTTTTCCAAATTGGGGAGAACCAAAAGTCAGGGGAAAAATTGCCCTTTCTAACTTCAGGCTCGGACATCATCACCATAGTGGAGATCCTACTAAATGGAAAACATTCATAAATAAGGATATAAAATGGATTACTTTTTTACAAGCGGAAAATTATTTAAAGAAATTTAATGAATTTGATAACTTTCAATATCATGAAAATGAATTTCCAAAATATGTGCAAATAAGAAATAAATATCCTTTATTAACGTCCCCTTTATTTTCTATTGTTGCTTTATTGGGTTCTCTTGCTTCGATAAATTCAAAAGATATCAAAGTTATTTTAAAATCAGCTATACTCAATTTTGTTAGGTATTTTTATTTAGGATACTATTTATATAAATTAAAAAATAATAAAAACTTTGTCCCTTCAAAAACATCTTGTTCGATTAATCATTAAAAACACTTATTGTGTAAACTAAAAATCTTTATAACCTCCCAACCTCTAAAATTTTAATGATTTGCCCCATATGCGAAAATACAAAAATATATTTGAAAGGAAAAGATTTCCCTGGATTTATTGAAAACAATAAATTCGATATCTTTGAATGCGACAAATGCAATACCTCATTTATAGACCCAACAAAAATTGATAAAAAAGTTTACGATATAATTTATAATAATAAAAAATCTCCTGGATATGATAGATATCTCAATTATCTCGAAAGAATAAAAAAAGAAAAAAATCCCTTAAAATTTTTAGCAAATCAAGAACCTTCATATTTTCCAATATATGATTTTATAAAAAATATAAAAAAAGAGTTAGATATTTTGGAAATCGGATGCGGATATGGATATACCTCTTATGCCCTATCTAAATTTAAACATAATATTACCGCAATAGATTTATCTAAAAATGCTATAGAATTGGCAAAAAAACATTTTAAAAATATAAAATTTCTAAATGTGGACATATTGAAAATTAAACATCAAAAAAAATATGATTTAATCATTGCTACAGAATTAATAGAACACTTAGAAGATGTTCCTTCCTTTATAAAAAAATGTTCCACTTTGTTAAAAAACAAGGGATATATAATTTTAAGCACCCCAAACAAGGATTTTTGGAAAAATAAAATATGGCAAACTGACCTTCCCCCAGTACATGCCACTTGGCTATCAAAAAAAACTTTTTACACTTTGGCAAAAAATAATAATTTAAGAGTTAAATTCACTTCCTTTAATCAATATTATGGTAGAGAAATTGATAAATTTCTCTCAATCTTTATCAAAACCAAAAATCCCAACTCTATATTAAAAAATAATGGGGATCCAATTTATATTAATAAAAAAAGTTCAAAAATTTTAAAAGAGATACTATTGTTTTTCCCTTTGAGATTTCTATTAAAAAAGATTGCAAATTTAATAAAAAAAGAAGATCAAATCCTCGGAATAATACTAAAAAAATAATTAATCCTTTCTTATCTCCATTACCAAAGTTTGATTAAAAAAACTTTTATTTTTGAATGGAAAATAATTTGCCCACCTAAATTCGGGAAAATCTGTAACGTATGAAATCCTATTTATCTTCACCCCAAAGGGAATTACTTTACTAAAAGATTTTAATGTCCAATGGTGCAAATGTGGCGTCAATTCAATTGGGGGATTTTCTAATTTTGGAAAAAGTTTGTAAAGAAAAAAATTAAGATTTGGAATTGAAATAATACATTTATCAGTATGTTTAAATGCTTGATTAAGAATTTCTTTTGGATTTTCTAAATGTTCAATTACATCTGCAAAAATTATATAATCAAATTTTTCTTTGAAAGGAAAATTATTTTTTCCAGGACTAACCTTTACATAATTAAAATTTTTATGTTTTAATTTAGAATCTTCAATTAAATCACAACCTGTAACCAAAGCATTACTTTTTTCAATTAATATTTTTGATAAATCTCCTTGCCAACAACCAAAATCTAAAACCTTCTTATTTTTTTCTAACATCTCTGCAATTTTATAATATTTAGGCAAAGGTTTAGTGTTATCAATTAATTTTCTTCTAATGTTTCTTAATAATTTTTTCATTCTTTTCTCCGATATTTTTGTTTTCCACTAAAAAAAGCTTTTAGAAAATATTTTCCATAAGATAAAGGATATCTAAAGCACATTAAGATTGCTTTAAACCACTTCGGGTTTTTAATTCCCCACACTCTAAATAAAGTCCCATTTATACTCCCATTTTGTTTTCTTTTTTCTATACTGAAACTTCCTTTATAGAAAGGATGAGAATGTAAAAAAAGTGTATTTACTGGAAGAACTTTACCAATTTTTTTTAATTTCAACCAAATATCAATATCCTCTCCTCCAGTAAAAAAAGTTTTTTCATCAAACATTCCGACTTTTTTTAAAGCAGATTTTCTGAACGCGGTAAATTTTCCGTCTGGAACATGGGGATAAAATAATTCTTTTGTATCTTCTTGTAATATTTTAGAATATGTCATAACCACTTTTTCCTCTTTAAAAGGTTTAACCAATTTTTTTATCGAATCTTTTTCAAGAGGAATACAATCTTGGTGGATAGTAATAAGAATTTCTCCCCTAGATTTTTTTATTCCTTCATTGTATGCATTTGCTAAACCCTTTGTTCCTTCAATTTCAATTATTTCAATTGCCTTCGCATTTTCCTTAATATATTCTTTTAATCTATCAAATATTTCTTTATTTGGTTTATATTTTGGAATTATTATTGATATTTTCTTCATCATAAAATCTCCCCACACAATAATGTTTTTTTATTATTTACTATCTTAATTACTTCTTCAAGTAATTTAATTCCCTTAATTCCTTCAAAATCAGAATGAAAATATAAATTCACATATTCTTTTTTCATTTCTTTTTCATATATATTTAAAATTTCTTCTTTATTTTTACCATCATTCAATAATTCTTCAATAGTTTTGTTAAACGAAAGGGGAATTATCTTCAAGCCATACTCAAAATAAACTTTATTTTTTGGTCCAGAAATTGAAATATACTCAAACCCTTCTTTTTTTAAGATATTAATAATTTTACTATTATATTTCCATGTCGGTGGGGCAAATCCAATTGGATTTTTGTTAAAAATTTTAAAATAAGCTTTTTTCATTTTTAATATTTCTTTTGTGTGATTAATATTTTCAAAATTCTTTGACCACAATAAATGGCTCCAACAATGAGGTTCCACTTCATGCCCCCTAATTTTTATATCTTTTAAAATTCTTGAATATTTGTTTCCCAATTTTCTATTCAAAAAAAGAATTTCAATTAATTGCCTTTTATTATATCTGGAAAAAATTTTTGAATCAGTTTTCGAAATTTTATTTTTTTTTCTATATTTTAAAATTTGAAAAAGATTTGCTTCTTTACCCATGTTTACAAAAAAAGTTGCTTTAATACCATAATTATCAAAAAGATTTAATAAATTTGGTACTCCTTTCACCAATCCATAATACCCGTCCACATGTATTGAAATACTAAAAGTCATCTTCTTCTCCAAATTTTCACAAATTTAGCCCAATATCTTTTCAGTTTAGGAGATCTTTTGCAAAGGAGTTCAACATTTCCCATTTGCAAAGCAGCTTTAATGTCTTCTATGTTTTTTGATTTTGAATCTATTAGGGTGATTCCATTTCCTATCTCAAAAAGAAAATGTGCGTCACTTCCAGCGATTCCAGGTTTTTTTATTTTATTTGCTAACATTTTTGCCATTTCATTTCCTGAATTTCCCACTCTAGAATTAAAAATTTCAATCAAATCTATAGAGTTTAATACTTCATCAGTCAAAATATGATGTATAGAGGGATGAGGAATTACTGCAATGCCTTTTTGTTTTTTTATCTCTTTTATTACTTCAAAAAATTTTTTTGTCTCAATTTTTTTTGTCAAAAAAAGACCAATTATATCTCCATATTCTGTGTCAATTTCCTCTCCACAAATGACAATTAACTCCTTGGATAAATTTTTTAGTTTTTCTCCCCCAAGAAATTCCTCGTGATCAGTAATTGCTAAAATATCTATTTTTTCTTTTTTAGCTTTTTTTAGAATTTTATTTATTTTTGATTTTGAATCAAATGAAAATTCTGAATGTACATGTAAATCTGCTCTTAATTTCATTTTTTAAAAAAATATTTCCAAATTGTTGAAAATATCCTAATCAAAGTAGGTAGAGGGTCATTAAAAAGATATTGTATGTCTTTACCAATTGATCTATCTAATAAATCCCTTTTCCATTCTTTTTTTGCAAGTGATTTTTTTTTACTTGTTTTTATCCGAAGTGTATCTTCAGGTAGAATCCATTGAAATTTCTTTCCCAAAGGATATTTTTTGTTTTTTATTTTCTTACCTTTTATCAAATCAAAGGGAATTTTTCCAAAATTTAATCCACAAAAAATAGATAAATCATAAGACCCCCAAAATTTTGCATTCATTTCTATAAAATAATATTTCCTTTTTTCCTGATTATAAATATACTCGAGCATAACTGGTCCTGTCCAATTCAATTTTTTTAAAAAACCTTTTGAAATTTTTTCTAATGTTTTATCATAAATACTCTCTGCACATGAACTTACTCCCCCTGATTCTGGGTATTGCCTAATCCTTTTATGTTGAAAAGTTTGTAGACAAGTTCCTTTGTAACAAAATGCAAAAAATCCTCTCCCTTCTCCAGAAATATGTTCTTGAACAATTTGTGTTCCAAAACTTAATCTATTAGATAAAAATTTTTTTAATTCTTTATTAGAACTTGCGTATTCTACTTTTTTTCCTTTTTCTTCTAAAGCGGACTTTATTACAAAATTTTTCCCTTTAATTTTTTCAACATCAGAAACTCTTTTTATTATCCATGTTTTTGGGTACAACATTTTGAATTTATTTAATACTTTTTTAAGATAATCTTTTCTTGAAATGGAATTAATCAAATGAAAATCAGATAAAATTATCTTTGAATTATTTTCAATTTCTTTCTTTATTTTAGAACATTCTTTATTGGTAAAATATCCAACGGGTAAAACCAAAGAGACATCATTTTTATTTAAAAAATTTAATAATTTATTTTGAAAATTTTTACGAGTATATTTAAATGATTTTTTTGAATATTTTGAAAATCGGGTTGGACTAAAACCTTCTGAACAAGTTGCAATACGCAATCCTTCTTTTCCCAAGCCCCTAACTATAGACAACGCATGTTTGTAACGAGAATCGGTAACTAAAATATCATAATGTCTTTTCATTTTAACAGATTTTCAAAACCATTTAGGTTATTTAAAATTATGTGGTCTTTATTTATTTCCTCGAGTAAATTTTTATTTTTAGTTAAATCTCCAGAGAGAATATTAATTTTTTCATCAATTTCTTCAATTTCTTTTTTATGTTCTTTTAGAGAAGAATTAATATACATATCTATATCACTTTCTTTTGTTTCGAGATTTTTTGCATATGAACCAAATAAAACGATTACTAAATCAGAAGGTAATTCATTATCAAGAATTTTTTTATTTATTTCATTTATAATTTTTCTTATCTTGGGTTTTTCTATTATTTTCATCAGCTTGTATATCTCAACAAACTTTGAGTAAATTTTTCCTTCAAGTGAATCTTTGATAAAATAAATTTTACTTTTTCCTATCTCTTTTTTATCAACGATATTTTCTGATTCTAGAGAAATCAAGGTCCTACGTATGTTAGTTTGATTAACTCTTAAGATTCTTTCTAATTCTCTTTGATGTAATTCTTTTTTTCTTAGAAGAATAAAAATTTCTTCTTTGATGCTTTTTTGTTTCATATGATGCTAAAATAAATCAAACTTATAAACTTTTTCTTTTAATTTTTTATTGCGTTCTCATAAATTTTTCTTAATTTTTTATTTCGTTCTTTAATAGAAAATTTTCCATCTTTAATCATTTTTATACATTCTTTTGACATTTTATCTCGGATGTTTTTATTTTCTATTAATCTTGATGTATTTTCTACTAATTTTTCAATAACTTTTTCTTCAGCCTCTTCAATTTTATTAAAAGAAAGTTTTTTTGTAACATCAAAAATTATTCCTGTTTTTTCATTTTCGATTATTTCGTTACGAGACTTTGTCCAAGTTGTGTTTATGGTGATTATTGGTAGTCCAAAAGCCATTGCTTCTAAGAGGGAAAACCCAAAAGTATCTAATGAGCCCGGATACAAAAATAAATCTGAATTTTCTAATAATTTGCATACTTCTTTATGAGGCATTAAATCATAAATTTTAATTTTAGAATATTTTTTCTTTAAAACATCTGAAACATTTGAAATGACAATTCCCGTAATTCCATATTTTTGTCTTAATCTTTCCAAAACTTCTAGGGCAATTAATCCTCCCTTAATATCAAAATATCTTGCAACAAAAATTATTTTTAATTTTTTATTCTTCGGTTTTTTTAAATTTTTGATTTCTGGTACTGCGGGGTAAACAACTTCAACTTTGTTTTTTATTTCTGGATATATCTTTAGAATATCTTCTTTGATTGATTCTGCCCAAGGAAGAATTTTCTTACAATTTTTTCTTAATAAAATTTTTCTTATTTTATTTTGTCCTTTTTTTTTGTCCCAGCCAGATATTGCAAAAGAAGGAGTCATTTCAATGTCTGCAACCCAAGGCTTATCCTTATTCTTACTTAGACAATGTGCGCAATGAATTAAATCATAATTTCCTTTTGGACTTAAGTGAGCATTTGGGATATTCAAATTTAATTTATCTGAATATCTACGAATGTTTCGTTTTAAAAAATTAGAAAACCAAAAAAATCTTTTGCTTGTAATTACCCCTTTTTGTTTTTCCACATTTTGGTAAACTATCCCCTCGGGAACATCTTGAATTAAATATTTGTAATAAGGGCTATCTGGAAATTTCCAAGGGTATTGAAGATAAACTTTTATTTTATTCATTTTATTTTTTTACAACTAATTCAAACTGAATTTCTGCAGCAGGAAAAATCCATGCAAAAAACCTACAATAAATTTTATGACTTAAATTTAGAAGAGGATTAAATAACCAATTTAATTTTGATGAATTTCCAACTCCAAAATTGATTTTCACTTTTTTTACTTGAAACATATCTTTATTTGCGCTGACCTCATGAGAATAATTTCCTTTTTGAAAATATCCAAAAGTGAAAGGAGTAAAAAATCTAACGTGAGTTGGATCATTATATTGCCCCCAAGATGAATAAAATGGAACCTTTATTTTTATTATCGCTTCGTCTTTACAAATACGATAAATTTCATGCATGAGAGGAATGAAATTGTTTACATGTTCAAAAACATGATTTGCAATAATTTCACTTACTGAATTATCTTTAAACATTACTAATGGTTCTTCTAAATTAATTACTTTGTCTGGATTAACTTCTTTTGAAATATCACAATTTACATACCCTTTTTTATAATCATTTCCGCAACCTAAATGTAATTTCATTTCTTCAAAACCTCAACAATTTTTTTACTAACTCCTTTTTCTCCGTAGGGGTTTTTATGATTTTTTATTTTAAAATTTGGAGATAAGTATTCGTCTATTTTTTCTTTTGTCTTTTCTAAATTAAATTTTGATAAGAACTGATAATTTGTTTCTAATCCCTCTGGCCTCTCTGTTGTATTTCTCATTATTATACAAGGTTTCTTAAACACAAGTGATTCTTCTTGCATTGACCCTCCATCACAGAAAACAAGAGCTGACTTTTCAAAGTGATGTAAAAATGTTGGATAATCTAAAGGAGACAACAGTTCAATATTTTTATTTTTTTGTATTCTCTCAAGCAAATTGAATCTTGATAAAACCCTCTTAGTATTTTCATGCAATGGCCAATACACTGGAATTTTAAAATATTCTATTAATTCTATAATCTTTTTCATTCTATCAAGATTTTTTAAATTTTCATACCTATGAATAGAAATCAACACAAATTTTTTGTGTTTGAAATTAGAAACTTTATTTCTTTTTGAGATTTTTTTTGCTAAGTTTACTGAATCTATAATTGTGTTTCCTGTATGAATTACTTTTCCTTTAACAAAATTAATACTTTTCTCGAGATTTTGCTTTGCCACTAACGATGGCACCAATGAAATGTCTGTAAATAATCCAACAACCCTTCTTGTAAACTCTTCTGGCATTGGCTCTTTGATTGACCCACTTCTAAGTCCTCCTTCTAAATGAACGTTTTTCCAACTTTTCTTAAATGGATTTAGTACTATACTTGAGGCCCCTAATGCCATTGCAGTATTCATAGTATCTCCATGATAAAGAACATACTTTAAATTTAATTTCTTTATTAATTTCCTTATTGCAAACATTGTTTTTACATTCCAAAAAAATACTCTTAAATTAATTTTTGACCAAAATTTTAAATTCTTTTTTGTTTCTTTGCTCATAAAAAAATCAGGATTTTTTATTTCGAATAAATCGCAATAATTATTAATTGAGTGTTGTCCAGTGTGTATAAAATAATAAGGAATTCCTTGTTTTTTTAATTCAAGCATTACCGGAGCACATTTAATTAATTCAGCATTTGTCCCAAGGATTATTGCTATTTTTGAATTCTTTTGCATTGTAAAATTTTTAAGAAAATTGTTTATTTAAAGATATGGATATTAATTTTTAATGAATTGTAAATCGTCTAATTCACCATATTCTCCATCAACAGCTTTGAATTCTTCGTGTGTTAAAATATTATCCATTTCTTCAGTGTGAACTTTGTATATTTTAATTGGGCCACTGAATCCGCCATAATAAAATGTAAGGGGGTATTGACTTTCTTCGTGCACTAATTCTAATTCAGAATATCTGTTTTCAGGGTCATTCATGACATATAATTGTGCTATCAAAGAATCCTGTGTTTTTTCAGAAAAGTACATTAGGGCCCCCTCAGAATCAATTTTTTGACCTCCAGCAGAACTGTACACATTAGGATAAATATGAACTGTTCCTTCTATTCCTTCATTGAACTCATAATACTTATCCATTGTTGAAAGTTTCTTTAGAGGAATTCTATATTGTTTATTATTATATCCAAAAACACCAATTGGTTGTGAATAAACTCCATCCTTTGACTTAGTTAAAATAACTCCTAAAATTGCTGCTTTTCCTTTTGGTAAGAAAATATCTGTTCCATTTTCTTTGTAACGAATGTCTGAATCAATATAAGTTCCACCTTGATAAATCCTAATTGTTTCTGTTCTTGTTTCTTGAGTTTGTGATATATCTGAAACAAAAGTTGGTAGCCAAGAAGCTCTGTCTGAAATTTCTAAGTCGTCAGCAATTGAAGAAAATGCAGAATATTTTCCAATGTCTGTTGGATCAATTAACAAATAAGAAATATTTTGTGTTTTCATGAATGACTTTGCTGTTTCAGGATATGGTGTAGTTAAAACATAACGTCCAACCAAGTGATCCCAATATCCATTGAAGTGTCCACCATCAGTTAGTGTTGGCCTTTCTCCGCCTGTTTGAACCCAATAACCATAATCCCACCAATGTAGGAAAATTGCATTTTGTTGTGTATTTGCTCTAACCCAAGACATTGCATTTTGCCAATCTGTATTATATGAAGGTGTTTGAACTTTTGCTTGATATACGTCTGACTTGTAAAACCCAACTGAAACGAAGATTAACATTACTGTTACAAATAAAACTAAAATAATTGAAAATGTCTTTAGTAAATCATCTTTATTTTTTCTTCCCCATTTAGCTGTTTCAAAAATTGCAATTGGCACCATCATTGAAATAAAAGGAACAATTGCAAAGAAAACTCTAATTGCTGAACGAACGGAAAGTAACATTGGAATCATCCATGCTGCGATAAATACCCAACGCATGTCAACTGTCCAATCTGATTTACGATAAATGTAAACTGAAGAAATTGCAATAGCTAAAAATGAAAGGAAAAATAATGCCTTTGAGATAAAATTTTCTCCATTAAAAATTGAAGTGTCTGAAGTTCTTGAAGCCAAAATTCCTATAATAAAAAATGCAAATGAAGCCGTGAATAAATAACGATATTTTTTATTTCTAATTCCATTGGCCAATTTTCCTCCAACAATAAAACATCCAATTAAGAAAGTGTAAAATACTGTCTTTCCGACTTGACCTATTAATTCGGTTAAATATGGTTGTTTATTTTCTGCAACTGTTAATCCAACTCTTCCTGTTCCAAAAGGATATAGAAGAGAATTTAGTAAACTACCAATCATGTGAAAAACATTTCCTACAACTATTTGATAAAATATTCCTCCAATAAGAGTTACTAAAATAAATGAACTAATTTCTTTTTTTTCTTGAATTATTTTTGGTGTTAATTTTGACTTTAAGATAATTGTTTCAATTAAAGAATATCCCAATACAAATAAAGTTAAAATTCCTGCCAAGTTTAACATGTATGACTTTAATATATTCAAAATACTATAACCAAATAAAGGTGTAAAAATTAATACTCCAAAAACCCATGTCCCGTAAAACAAAGTCCTATTCCAAAGTGATTTGTTATCTTTTATGAACCAGATTACAATATAAGCTAAAGGAAAAATCATGAATAAAAATTTTGCTCCTCCTCCCCATGCAGCTATTGCAAAGATTGTCATGAATCCTGCAATTAACCCATACAGGCCGGATTTAACATAAGTTTTCTTTTTTTTCTCCAAGTAAACCATTCCCCAAGCAAAAGAAATTAATGCTAAGAAAAATGCAAACATCCCTATTGCCTCGTGGTCTGAAAAACCTGCAAGTGTACGATATAAGTACGGAGGGATTATTGTTAAAATAAAAGAAGAAATTGTTGCAATCCATTTATTTTTTGTTATTAATAGAACTAAAAAGAAAAATACGATTAAACCCAATGCAAAGAATATTACTGGATTTAGTACGTTTGCAAATCTAATTGTTGAATCTGGAGAGATTACTGAAATTATTTTATGTAAAAATAGTGTTGATTGTGGAAGAATTTCATCTGTCCACGTTGAATTTAATGCTTGATAACGCATTGTGTCTACTGCTGGCAGAACGCCATTATTGTCATGGAGGGTTTCAGAAACTCGTAGAAAATAGTAAGGGTCTAAAGCTAGAGGAGTATAATCTCCTGTTGTTTTATCAATTAAATTTGGTAAGTCTTGTGTTCTTATATTTATTCCAATAAAAAGTGTTGCTAAAAATAAAATTACTACAATTATGTTTTGTACTCTTTTATCTTTAAGAAATTCTAAAGCAGGTTTTATAGTCTCCTTAAATTTGTTCATAAGTTTCTTAGTAGAAATTTGTTTTTAAAGTTTACTTGGAACTTCCCTAAATTTTTTACTTACAATTAAGTCATAAAATATTGAAACTTTTGTTGGAGGATGAAAATTTCTAAATTTTTCTATATAATCTAAAATTAAATGAAAAACAATTCCAAGTCCAACAAAATAAAATCCTTCCCAAAGCAGTCCAAGAAAAAAAGAAATTATAATTGTTTCAACTCCATGAAAAATGAATATTCCGGAGGTATAATTTCTTCTTTCGTTTTTGTTAAGAATATTAAAAAATTTAGAATTTTTTCTAAATAGTTTATATGCACTCATTAAATTATAATTTTTATATTTGTAAATATAATACAAATAGTGGTCAAAATCTATCAAGAAAGTTGATAAGAAAAAAATGAAGAGATAAATTAAATTTAATTCTGGAAAGAGTAAATAAATTAATCCACTAAAAATTAATCCCGCTAGAAAATGTGTTTTTGGTAACATTTTAATTCTTGAATTGTCTTACCAAGTCCCCAAATGCTGGTCTTGTTATGAAAACACCAACGGAGATACCAATAATTGTTGTTATTGCAAATCCTTTCAATAAACCTGCTCCTGCCCACATTAAAGGAAGAAGAGAAACTAATGTTGTAAAATATGCTCCCATAATAATTGTAAATGCTCTCTTTAATCTTTGTTTCAAACTAAGAGTTATTGTATTTGTTGATTCATCCATAATTACAATTAAATCATCAACTCCAGTACCAATCGTTGCCAATATTCCTGCAATACCTGGTAAATCTAAATTCCATTTAATTAACGCTGCAATTCCAAGAACGATTATTACTTCTGAAACTGTTGTTACAATTAAGGCCATTGATGACCTCCAGCTTCTGTATCTAATGAAAATAATTAATGAAACAACCAAAACTGCAATTAAACCTACAAATAAAATCGAATTGATGAATTCGTCTCCTAATGTCGGTGAAATTGTGTCTAATTTAACAACTTCTAATTTGTAAGGTAGACTCCCAGTCATTAAAATTGTTTGAAGCTTTTTCATTTGTGCTTTTGCATCTTCATAAGCTTCTTCTTGTGAAGGTCCTGTTCCTGAACCTGAAATAGAAATTTGAGTTGTTACTCTTCCTTTCAAACTTTCTCCAATCAGTAAACTGTCAACTAATTGATCATCTAAAACTAAATCTAATTTTTGTGATAAGTAATTTCCTTGTGCAGTTACATTAACTTCTAATTTATCAGTCATTTCTGCGTGTCTCTCAGCTGCAGCTCCACTTAAAGTTACAGCAAAAGAAAACCTACAAACATATCCGTCTCCCCCTTCGCTACATCCTTCAATTCTTGCATTTTGAGCGTCACGTCCAACTGAAGCGATATCTCTATTTCCTCCAATAAAAACTGTTTCATTCCCAATTTTAGCTTCAAATTTACCTTGTTCAGAAATTAATTTTTTCAAATCTTTTGGTGTTGCTCCTGCAATTTCAATTAACATAAAATTATTTCCACTCAAATCTGAAACAGGCATAACTTTCAAATCTGTTAAACCAAATGCGTTTAATCTGTTTGAAGTAATATCAACTAAATCATTAATTTGGTCCGTTGTTAAAGTCATATTTTCTGCTTTGATTAATGCTCTTGAACCACCGGACAAATCTAATCCTAATTCAAGATTTGTTTTTTTCAAATTTCTAACTGTTACATCTGGAAATTCCGAGGCATAAAAAATAAATTCATTATTGTCTGCAACTATTGTTGTTTTTTCTTCACCATTCAAATATTTTGTTTGGAGTATTTGGGAAAATGAAATTAAATCAGTTACTTCCTTTCCATCTACTGAAGTAATAACCATTCCTTGACGTAAACCTTGATCATAAAGTGAATTGTTTGCGCTTTCAATAGAACTAACAACAACCCCTGTTTGCATAAATTTTAGAGGTAAGCCAAAAATTGCAATTAGTGAAAAAGCTAAAAATATAATTAATAACCAAATTTTGAAAGTTAATTTTATTTTCATTTTTTAGCCTCCACATACCATTTCAATATTGAAACATTTGTTACCCAAGTGTTTAGTAAATCAAAAGCTAAACCAATTACTAAGATTGTGAAAATTTGAGTTAATACAATTGAGAAAGACCTAACAACAAAAAGTGCAACTAAAAATGCGAAAAAGGATGTTAATGTCATTGTCATACCTGTTTTCATTGAACCAAAGATTCTGCTATTTAATGAACCTTCACTTCTTTTTAGCATTCTTGTAGTAAGTAAAATATCTGTATCTACTGAATAACCAATAAGCATAAGGAATGCTACAATTCCTGCAGTTGACATCTTCATTCCAAAAAGATTGAATGTTACTAGTGTCATTAAAATATCTGCAAAAGCGGAAATAATTACTGCTGTTGAAGGAACAACTGTTTTGAAAAGTATGAAAACAACAATTGCCATAAATGCAAATGCTATTAATATAGCTAAAAGTAATTGTTTGTAAAATGCTTCACTTAAAATTGAACCTGTGAATTCAAAATCTGAATTCTCTCCTTCAACTAAAGAATAACCAACATATTCTTCAACTATATTTTTTGCTGAATCTCCATCAAGAGTCGTCTCTATTATTACTGCTTTTTGTTCTCCGGTTGTTATTTCATAAATTTCTCTTACATTTAAGTCGGGTAATTTATCAGCTAAGGAATTTTGCAAATCTAAAACATCAATTTTATCATAAACTGTTATTGAAGTTCCACCTGTCAAGGAAATATCTTTTTTTACAAAATCCCCTGTTGTTGAATTAAAATAAATTAAGTAACCTATTGAAAAAAGTAGTAAAACTAACGGAAGTAGTAATAATTTCTTGTAATTTCTATCGTGCCAATTACGGTTTTCCATTATCAAAAGAAAAACTCTCTATATATAAAGGTTATTGGATTAGAAATTATTCTCATTTTTTAATTAATAAAAAAGAAAATGAAACGCTCAAATTTCTTTCTTTGAAATTTGGCAAAAACAAGCTTAGACTTCGCTTAAATCTTGTTTTGACGACTTGTCGTCTTTTAATGAATAAAAAAGAAAATGAAAGACGACTTGAACAGTTCGCGTCTTGCGGGACACTACCATGGACAACGTAGGAAGCTTAACTTCTGTGTTCGGAAAGGGAACAGGTGTTTCCAACCTACTATGGCCGTCTTCAAATTTAGAGAAGCAATTGGGTTTATAAAGTTTTTTATAGGGGTAATTTCTGTAAATATTATGCAGGAGTGCCAGAGTGGTCAAATGGGCTAGATTAAGGATCTAGTGGTGTATTCCTACGCAGGTTCGAATCCTGTCTCTTGCATTATTTGTCTGGGTAACTCGGCTCGCAAGCTTAATTGCAGTTAAGTTACTCTAGACAATGAAAGCAATTAAACATGCCTGGGTAACTCAGTCTGGATTAGAGTGCCACCCTCCTAAGGTGGAAGTCGCAGGTTCAAATCCTGCCTCGGGCGTTTTAATTTGAACCAAGACGTCGCAGGCTAACAACTTTGAAATTTTAATAAATGAATATAATGAATTTAAGAAATTTCACAAGTTGATAGTAAAATCCTGCCTCGGGAGTTTTATGCTATAAAGGTTAAGATTATTGCAACATAAAAAAGAGTTATCAGCTGTGTTGTTATAAAATATTTTGCTGAAATTTCATAATTATTCTTTAATTTGAAAGTTACATAAATAAAAATTATCCATTCTAAAAATAATACATGAAAATAAATAAAAAATTGATTAAAAAAAGTTATTGCAAGTGTTCTAACTCCTGCGATAATAACAAAAGACAAAACCATGTTGAATAAAAATATAGAAAAATATTCTTTTCTTCTTTCTATTGCCCCAATTCTAATTTTTCTTGTTAATTTTTTTGAAAATTCTGAAAAGACAAAACCAAAACTAAGCCCAATAAACCAAGAGATATATGGCTTAATATATGTAAAAATTGTCTCGAAGATGTTAAAATAATATAACTCAAAAAAAGTTATAATTCCCATTAAAAAAAATAAAGAAAATTCCAATAAAAAGAAATTTTTCTTTTCACTCATTGAAAGAATAGGAAAATTAAATTTAATAACTTATTTACTAAATCGTAAGATTTATTAAACCAAAATGTAAAATATACTTGTAAGCGTGGATAGTTCAGTGGCAGAATCTCTGGCTTCCAACCAGATGACCTGGGTTCGAATCCCAGTCCGCGCATATTCTTACTGGTCTTCGAACGAGACGTCATATTTTGGGTCGATTGGAAAACGACTCATCCAAAATATTCCATCAAGCCAATTATTCTTTCAGAAAAATCGACTTATCCCAAGTCCGCGCATATTCTAAATTTTTATTAATCTAAACTAGTTCTTGTAATAATGAAAGAGAAAATTTCTAAAACTGAAGCAAAAGAGAAGATTAAAGAATTTTTTGATAAAATTAAATCAAAGAGTCCAAAAGAAGTTTTGAAAATAAAAAAATTATCCATGAAAAATAGAATTCCATTGGGTATAAATAAAAAACTTTTTTGTTCTGATTGCTTTGAACCCTACTTGGGAAATGAAAAAATTAGAATAACCAAAGGATTCAAAACAGTTACTTGTGAAAAATGTGGAAAAGTTAAAAAAATTAAATTATAAAATATTCGTAATAATTTAAATAAAGTAAAAAAGCAAATACAATTTATGATCACACAAATTAGGCTTTTTGGATTTATCAGCTTTTTTTTATTATTGACAACAATAACTATGGGTATCCTTCTACATAAAGGTAAAATTAATTTTAAAATTCACCTTCTCTTTGCCCTGACAACATTACTCGTTACAATAATTCATTTCATATTGTATTATTTTTAGAATGAAAATAAACGCGACAATAAATTATTTGAAAAAGAAGAAAAAGATTTTATTTTTGACAACTTCTAATAGATGGGAAAAGGGAAGAGAAAAACCAAAGAGTACTGAACTTGCATTACTTCTTGCAAAAAAACTTGGAAAAAAAGTGAGGGTAATTGATGTATCAAAGATAAAAATTTATCCTTGCGAGGGAAATGTTTCTTCAAAGAAAGGAAATTATTGTGGAGTTAAAGGAGCATTACTAAAAGACAAGAGAAAAAATCCAAGTCAAAATCACAGATGTTGGGCATCAATAAATAACAAAGATGATGAACTTTGGAAAATCACAAAAAAATTATTTGATTCTGACGTTATTTTATTTTTTGGTTCTGTTCGTTGGGGAAATATGGATTCTATTTATCAAAGATTAATTGAGAGACTTACATTTATTGAAAATAGACATTCAACGCTTAAAGGAGAAAATATTCTCAAGGGAAAAGAAGTTGGAGTTATTGCTATTGGGCACAACTGGAACGGAGAAAATGTGATTAAAACACAAAAAAAAGTGTTAAAATTTTTCGGATTTGATACTCCAAAAGAATTATCTTGGAATTGGCAATACACAGAAAATGAAAATGATGAGAGTCAAGAAAATTATAAAAAAGCTTATTTGAAATTTGAAAAAGAATTAAATTCTAAGTGAATTTATTGAGTACATCCATATATTTTTTGTTTAATCCTCCTAAACGAAATATCACTACTTTTTTGAATCCCTTGTTTTTTACAAATTCTAAATCTTTTTCCAAATTTTTTGGAGAAAGTATTGGCTCATTTCCCAAAATTCCAATTGCGATTGTTCCGAGGGAAATTGAGTAATTGTCTTTGTTACTTATTTTATTCAAATTTCTTTTAATTATTTTATTTACTTTTAGTTTCATCATACTTGAATACCACATAATACTTCGTTCATAATCTATATTATAATTAAGTCCTAGAAGTTTCATGAAATTTGAAATAAATGCAAAAGGATATTCTGCAGTTGTTACTCTTTCTTTATTCTTTTCTAAAAAATTCTTTATTAATTTTTTATTTTTTCTGAAGGAGAAAATATTTTTGAAATACATTTTCCATCTTGATTTAAGTGGAAGCTCCAAATCAATTAAAAGAGGATTTTTTATTTTATCTAATTCTGTGAATAACTCTATCAAATCTTTTTTGTTTGCAAAAGGGGAAATCCAATAAGAATTTTTTACAACTGGCCAATATGCAATATCTAAATCTTTTTTGTATTTTCTTGCAAGAGATTCATATTTTTTGAATTCTTTTATGGATTTACTTGCAATGAATATTTTAGTTGGAAATTTGACTAATTTTAATTTAGATAAATTTTCTTCATTTGGAAATTCTTCATAAAATTCTATTTTCATTCTTCAAAAAACCTCTTTATTTTTTTAAAAATTTGTTTATCTTCTTGTATAGTGAAATGAAAAAAGTTCCAAATAGTTCTAGGATTTTCTCCTTTTCCAGATTTTCCCGGAACTAAAATATCAAAAGGACAATAAAAATTAATTATTTTATTTTTACCTAATCTTTTTGATTTTATTTTATTCAATAATTTTGAATCTTTAGATAATTGTTTTAATCCTTTCAAATTTTTAGAATAAAATTTAGTAATATATGTTCCATTTAAGGGGGAACAAACTGTTGCTATTTTGTTTATTTTTTTTGAATTTTCAAATTTTGAATAATATTCTGCAATAATTCCCCCTGCGCTTATTCCAATAAGGTTAACAGTTTCTTTTGATTCCGTATTTTTTATTATAAATTTGTCTAGATCCTTTGCAATTTCTTCGATTGTTTGTGTTAAACTAGAATTATATTCAAAACATAAAACAGGTGTTCTCAAAATTTGCTTTGCTATTCTGGATTGAGCAATATAACCTTTAAACCCATAAATAAAAATAGTCTTTTTCATAAACAACCAAATAAAAAAATATATTTAAGCTTTCTTGAAGTTAGAAACTAATTCAATTGTGTCTGCTTGACCAAGGAATTGTTTTCTACAACAGTATCTTTCAACACCTAATTCTTCTAAAACCTTTTTTTTGTCTTCACCATCAGCTACTCTACGCTTGTATTCTTCCCACAAGTGTCCGATTGGCTTTCCGCATGAAAAACATCTAACTGGAATTATCATATTAATATTCGCATCTTTTGGTTTTTAAAGGTTACGATTAAAATTAATTGTATATTTTCTAAGAAGATAAATGTTTAAAAAGTAAAAAGTTTTTTTGACTAAAGTAAAGGAGAATCGCCTAGCGAAAAAGAGGATGACAAGAAAATGCATTTATTGTAACCAAGCAGTTTCTGATGATAGTGTAATAGACTTTTGTGATTCTTGTGGTATTCGTGTTTGGGGAGACAAAATGTTTAGAACAATCAAAGAAAGTATGGAAGGAGCAAGAGCAAACGGTACACTTTGTAATTCAGAATTATAGAGAGTAACTAATTCTAAAATTGATATCTCTTGTCTAGAAGGACAAGGTTTTTAAAGGGAAATTTTCTCAACTAGATTATGGTAAGAAGAAAAGAAATAAGGACTAGAGGAAAATTTTCCTTTTCGAGGTATTTTCAAAGATTCAAAGAAGGAGATAATGTAGCAGTTGTTAGAGAAGTTTCTCTAGTTGCAAGTTTCCCAAAAAGATTACAAGGTCGAACTGGAGTAGTTATTGGAAAACGAGGAAAATCATACATTGTTAAAATTAAAGATCAAGCAAAACCGAAGGATTATTTGATTGCACCAGTACATTTAAAAAAGATAAAACAAATTGAGAAAGTACAATGATTAAAGGAAATAAAGCACTAAGTATGGCAGAAGCACAAGAATATATTAGTGAAAATAATCCTGAAATTAATGCATTTGTAAAAAATTTTACAAAATTAACATTCGAGCAAGGAAAGGAAATGAGAGAAAAATTACTTTCACTTGATTTAATTAAACTAAACGAAAAACACATTTCAAAAATAATTGATGTGCTACCAGAAGACAAAGACGAATTGAATAAGGTTTTGTCTGATGTAAACTTTGACGAAAATGAGATTAATAACATATTATCAACAATTAAAGAATTCAAATAGAGAAAATGAGAGAAGACAATGCAATTATACTAGAATATTTACCAAACGGTTATCCGTTGGAAAAGAAAATGATGCCAATAGCTCAAGCTATCGGAGAAAATAATTTCACTCTTCTAGAATTAGTTCCTAGGAGAGGAGTACCACTCGAGATTGGAGAGAAAGTCTACATTGGAGAAGGTAAACGAGATAAAGTTTATTATATCCTTGGAAGACTTAAGAGAGAAAAGTTAACAGAATCTGCTAAAGTTCAACTTCAAGAGACAATTAAAGAAGCTGTGAAATTGAATGAAGCAAAATTCGTTAAGTTTTTTAATGAAGCTCCCGCAATCAATAAGAGACTGCATCAAATTGAACTTTTGCCTGGCCTAGGTAAAAAACATATGCAGGAAATAATCAAGCAAAGAGAAGAGAAGGAATTTGAATCTTTTGCTGAGATGAAAAAAAGGGTTCCGAATCTACCTGATCCTGAAAAGGCAGTAGAGAAAAGAATCTTTCAAGAACTAACAAACATAGAAAGGTACAACCTTTTCACACAATAAAATGGCACAAGAAAGCAGAGAAAACAGAGTAGTAAGAATCTTATCAAAAGATATTGAAGGTAAAATGAAATTATATCCTGGATTAACAAAAATCAAGGGAGTTTCATGGGCACTTTCAAATGCAGTTTGTCAAATTTTAAATTTAGACAAAGCAATGAAGATTGGTCAATTAACTGAAGAACAAATTAAAAAAGTTGAAGCTTTTTTGAAAAATCCTGAAGTTCCTGAATATATTTTGAATAGAAGAAATGATTTTGAATCTGGAATCAATAAACATTTAATTGGTACTGATTTAGAATTAACTGTTGAATTTGATATTAAAAGACTTAAGAAAATTAAATCTTACAGAGGATACAGACATATGGCTGGACTTCCAATGAGAGGTCAAAGAACTAAGTCAAACTTCAGAAGATTTAGAAGAAAAGGTGCTGGAATTAAGAAGAAAGGAGAAAAGAAATAAAATAGAAAATGAAGAGAAGACATAAAATTTATTCAAGACCAAAAAGACCTTTTGACAAGGCTAGAATCGAAGAAGAAGTAGTTATTGTTAAGGAATATGGTTTGAAAAATAAAAGAGAAATTTGGAAAGCAGAAGCGAAAATTCGTTCAATGAGACAAAAGGCAAAGAAATTAATTACTGCCTCAGCTGAAGAACAAGAAGCATTATTTGCAAGATTGAAAAAAATTGGAATGAATGTTAATACAATTGCTGATATTTTAGGATTAGACAAAACAGATTATTTGAATAGAAGACTTCAAACAATTGTTGCAGTAAAAGGACTTGCTACAACTCCAAAAACAGCAAGACAAATGATTACTCATAAAAAAATACTAGTGAATGGAAATGTTGTTGATACACCTTCATATATTGTTCCAGTTGAATTTGAAAGTACAATTGAAATTAAACAAAAAACTAAAAAACCAGTTTCAGAAAAGAAAGAAGAAACTGTAGAACAAGAATAAAATGACAAAGAAAGAAATTATTGACGAAGAAAAAATTGAACTTCCAGAAATGGAAGAGGATACTGATGAAGAACTTGAAGTTAAAGAAGAATTTAAAGTTGAAGGTCCAAAGAAAGTTACTGTTTGTAAAGAATCAGAAGCTGTAATTAACATTTATACTTCTTTTAACAACACAATTGTTCATGTAACTGACATGAGTGGAAAAACAATTTCAAAAGTTACTGGTGGAATGGTTACAAAACATAATCGTCTTAAAGCTAACCCAACAATTGCTATGTTTATTTCAAAAAGAATTGCTGAAGAAGTTAAAGATTTAGGAATCAAATCATTTTACGTTAGAATTAGAGCAAAAACAAGAAATCCTGCTCCAGGACCTGGTGCACATACAATTGTTAAATCATTAACAAGAGAAGGATTTAAGATTTTGAATATTTTAGACACAACTAGAAATCCTAGAGGTGGACCTAAGAAGAAAGGTGGACGTAGAGGTCGTAGACCATAAGTCTTAAAAATTAAATTAGATAACTAAAAATATATATTAGAAAATGCAAATTATAAAAAAATCAGACGAAAAATTGGTATTTACTGCACAAGTGACTGAAAGTTTAGCTAATTCAATTAGAAGAAGTGTTGGTTTAATTCCAGTTATGGCAATTGATGAATTAGAAATTGCAAAAAACGATTCTGCTTTATACGATGAAACATTAGCTCACAGAGTTGGGCTTGTTCCTTTGAAAATGTCTAAAGATATCAAAGAAGATACTGTTTTGAAATTAAAATTGAACAAGAAAGGTCCAGGATATGTTTATTCAAAAGATCTTAATGGTGATTGCGACGTTGTTTATTCAGAAATTCCTTTAACTTTGCTTAAGGAAGGTCAAGAAGTTAAAATTACTGCTATAACTAAAGTTGGTTATGGAAAGGATCATGCTAAATTTGCTCCAGGATTATTAGTTTATAGAAACGCTTGTGAAATCACATTACCAAAAAAACATAAAGAAATTATTTCAAAAACATTTCCAGAAAATACAATTAAGGAAAAAGGCGAAAATATTATTATAAAAGACGACAAGGAAAAATCATTGATTGATTTTTGCGAGGGACTTTGTAAGAAAGATGATGACAATTGTGAAGTGAAAGACACAAGTGAATTGGTTTTTACAATTGAATCTTTTGGTCAAATTAGTGCAAGTGAAATTTTCAAGCAAGCAATTGAGGGTTTGAAAAAAGAATTGAAATCTTTGAAATTGTAAGAAGGTTTTTTTATTTAAATTCTAAATTTTTTTATATAAATTAATATAAACGAAGATTATTTTTTTTATTTATGAGAATTTTGTCAAGAGAAGAAGCAAATTTTTTTATTAAAGAGTGTATTTCTGTTGCAAAGAAAGCAACTTGCTCTCGTTTTAAATGTGGAAGTATAATTGTTAAGGACGGAAAAATAATAGGAAGTGGTTTTAATTCTCCGCCAAAGGACCTAGAGAGTCAAAGAAGGTGTTTTAATTCTAAGGCTGATTATGATGTGAAAGTTACGGATAAAACTTGTTGTGTTCACGCTGAACAAAGGGCGATGTTTGATTCTCTACGAAGGAACCCTAAAAAAATTAAAGGAAGTACCTTATATTTTGTTAGAATTAATGAAGAAGGTGAAGTTCTTTTTGCGGGAAAACCTTATTGTACTATTTGTTCAAAGATGGCACTTGACATTGGAATAAAAGAGTTTGTTTTATTTCACGAAGACAAAGCAATAGCTTATGAAGTGGAAGAATATAATAATTTTAGTTATGGGTATTTCAGTTAATTTTACAAAAAAATTTGGCAGGGTTTTTCAGAAAATTTTGCAAAAAAAAGGACAACTGTTAAGCTGTCCTTTTTTTAATTTGTTAATTATTTTATTACCCAAATAAAATCCATCTGGGTAAAGTAAATTATTATCCAAAGAAAAAGTGTGTAGATTACTGAAAAATATAATCCTTTTATCACGCCTTCTTTTTTGTCAACTTCCCGATAAGTTTTTACTGAACCAACAATAAAAACTGCAAGAAGCGTTAATGCAATTCCCCGGCATAAATCAACATTTTTAATTCCAAGGTCATTAATCCATGCAAGGAACCACAGCAAACCAGAATAAATCCAAATTGCATGCAAATTTTTCTTGTTACTAAAAAAGGATTTTAATGAGTAAAGAATAAATCCCCCTAACATTAATTTTGAAAGAAGACTTATTTCACGAGGAATTTCTTTTGAGCTATTCAAGAAGATATATACCAAAGCGAAAGCTCCAAGAATAACAAAAAATTTGTCAATGATTTTTTCTGTTTTCATTTATTATTTTTTAGATTTGTTAATTAATTGCTCTAACCAGTTTTTCAGAAAATTGAATTCTGGATTTCTTTCAAGATTGTTTAAAACAAATTCATGACGATGAATCAATTCCTCAAAAGGAATTTCTTCTCCTTTATTGTAAGATGCTTTAATTGAATCCAAAACTAGCCGAGCATAATGGTTTGACATTTTTTCTACTTCTTTTTCTAAATCGGTTTCTTTGGAATAGTTTACAGAAGGAAGATTTAGTTGAAACAAAAAACTTTCTGAATATAAATAACATTTATATCTACTTTGAATAAAATATTCCGAATTTCCTTCAGAAGGATTTTTGTATTTTTCTATTAAATCAAAAATTCTATCTAAAGAAAGAGGAGGAATATTTTTCTGTCCGTTATTTGTTTTAACTTCAAGTGAATTTTCTAATACCCTTTCAAATAAATCAATCATTAAAGGGGCTGAACCAATTCTTTCATTTAATATTTTGTTTGGCATTTTATTTAATTTTAAAAAGTTGAATATTTAATCCAGCAGAAAGAGAAAGAACACCAAAATCAATTTTGTCTTTGAATTTATTTTCACCTTCGATTATGTAATAATCATAATCTAGTAGTATGAACAATTCAAATGGCTGGCAACAAAAATTTGCTCCGATTCCGATTCCAAGTAATGAACCTGCACCTTTTGATTCGGTAAACAATTCTTTATTTGATGGGACTTCTCTTGCTTTTGTATATCCCCCTCTTAAAGAAAGGAAAGGATAGACTTCAGAGAGAACAGGTTTTTTTGAAACTATTTTTGATTCAAGCCCATATGTATTGAAAGATAAATCAAAAGTTTCTTCGCTGAATCCATATTCTTCTTCAAGCCAAAGATAATCTGTTACATAAGAAAAATTATAGAACGCGAATATTTCTAAATTGTCAAGTCTTACACCGCCCCTTAAACTCAAAGTTGCTGGATACAATTCATACTGTTCGGCTAATTTTCCAGAGAGTATTTTAGAAGAACCAAATTCTCCTCCCACAACAAAAGATAATTTTGTTGTGTCTTTTAATTCAGTATTAAAACACTGAGAAAAAGAAGGGAGGGAGAACATAATAACAATTGAAATTAAAATTAATTTTTTCATAATTATTTGTTTTTTATAAGAACTCTTGCTTGCGTGGCATATGTTGAAATTATTCGTCCAGGATTATAGAATATCTTTTCTTTAGGAAAAGAAACATCTACTGAATTGTTTGAGAGATTGATTAATCGTGCCAAATATTTCCCTTTTAATTTTATTTCTTTAAAATTGTTTTGTGTTTTATTAAAAAAATATTCTACCAATTCTTCATCACTTGCATTTTCAAAAAATTCTTCCTCTTTCTTTTCTTGTTTTCTTTTAAAATAATATCTTATTTCTGCAATAATAAAAGAAATTGCATAAGAAAATAATGTCCATAAATAAAATTGTAATAAGTATTCATTTGGAATTTTACTTCCAAGAGGACTAATTTTTTGTAAAAGATATAATGCAATAAAGAAAAGAGGTATCAGTAAAATAGAAAAAACAGTGAAAGATTTAATTATCTTTTCTGAATTAGAGAGAATAACTAAAAACACTATTCCTACAAATATCAAGGAAAATTCTATTGTTATTACAAATACTTCAATTGTAATTGAATTTGATAAATAGAAAAAGAAAGATACAATCAAAATTGATATTCCCTCAAACAAATAAAAGAATTTTTTTCTTCTGAATAATGGGCGACTCTCCCATACGCTGTTTAAAGAAAAATTGTACCAAAAGCCTTTATTGAATCCTAAAGACAGAACAAACACAAGGAAAAACGAAAGCCACAGTTCAGAATATTTCCAGTTAGAGGAAAAGGGTTTATCTACAACAGAATAACCGTCTTTTTCATTGTAATAAAATTTTGTGATTACTCCTTGTGAAATTATTCTTGAAGGAAAAAAAGATTGAATAAAAGTTGTATCAGTTTCTTTTTTCTCCAAGTAACCAATTTTAAACAAACGCACTGTTTCATATTTGTCTAAACAGAAGGGGTAAATTTCAAGAGTATCAAGGGTTTCTGTTTTAATTGTTTTTCTCACAAGAACCATATTTTTTTGACATAATGTGTCAAATAAGATTATGTCTTCTTGACTGAAAACCAAAAATCCTGAAACCAATAAATAAATTAAAATAATTAGTTTTTTCATAACGATAAAAGTTTTTAGTTAGTTATTTTAATTTTATTTGAACCACTTCCAAATCAATTATATTCTCTGAGGGTCCAGATTTTTCAATAATAAAATAATATTCACTTTGTTTTTCATTCCATTCTTTTTCAAATTGAGTGGAAGTTTTTTTCCATTCTCTTTCAAAGTTAAATATCGCCATTAATTTGTCTATTGTTGGCGCAGATTCTGAATCTGAATATTTATCTATTTTTAATTTAACTTGAAAAAGGGTGGGACTTTTTTCATATTTATTTTCTTTAATCATAGAAATAAATCCTCTACGAGGAACAAGCAATTTTACTTCTTTTGGAACATCTTTACTTTCAAATATATTTACATAATCTGAAAAAGAAATGATCCCTTCAAAAGAACTAATGTGTTTTTTGAAATTTTCTTCTGTTGCTTGAATTAAGCCTTCATGTACTTTTCTTGCAAAATACAAAACGGTCAAGTAATAATTTGTTGTTTTCATAATTTTAGATTTATTTTAGTTAATGTTAATTAATTTAAATTTATTGATAATCCTAATTTTATCTCGGGATAATTTCCAATTTTGTTAAAACAGTATCTTGGTAGAATTAAAATTCTCGTTCTGTTATTTATCGGCATCCCTATTTTGATATAGGTTGCATTCGATAATTCTCCTCCACCAATTCCAAATTTTATTCCTGGTTCAAGAAGCAAATTTGAAGAAGTGATATATTCATAACCCAGCCCAAACATAAAATTATCAAAATTTTTGTAATGCTCGTAAGAAAAATTTAAGACAAAATCTTTTGCCCAATAAACAAAATAATTTTTTGTTTTAAATTCTCTTAATGTTATTGAGAGATTTGTTTCATAATCTGTTATGAATTGAGGGATATTTGTTGTTAAGTCCAATCTTTTAATAGATTGAGAATTTGAAGTTATGTTTATTCCTAGAACAAACATGAAAATTAAAATTGCTTTTTTCATTAAATTTTGTTTTTAGTTAATATTAATTTATTATTCATTTTTAATTTCTGAACATTCAAAATATTTATTATACTCTTTGAAAATTAAATTATTTGATTTTTTAGAAATTTCACAGGCATTTTCTAATCTTTCTTTTGTTGTTTCACTTGTTTTTCCCCAATAAATTGAAGCTCGCAAAACATTTGATTTATCTTCCATAACCCCTTCAAATGAGCAATTTCCACCAAACCAGGGAGTTTGTATACGATAAAAATCTTCCCCTGATATTGGATGAGAATGAATTGCAATTAATTGATTTTCAAATTTGTAAATAAAATATCCAGAGGAATCAATTATTTCCAATTTGTATGCTTTTTCAAATTTTATTTTTAACCCAAAATTATTTGCAATTACTGTGTCTTTTGTCGAGGTTAAATATACTCCATAATTTATTTCTCCTTGTTTATGAACTAAATCGTCATCATGAGTATACGGACAAATGTAGAGGGTTGAATCATAATATTTGAAAGCCCATCTTCCTGAATTTTTCATGTGACTTCCCAAAACTTCACTTGTTAATCCTCCAATTTTATTCCAATCTCCATTACATCCTTCAATTAATTCTTCATGTTTATGATTCTTGTCAATTAAAACATAATAGGACCAAACAGAAGAACTTTGTATTGAAAAAGGTGTTTTCATTCCATCTGAAGTTTCTATTCTATATTCATGATTTCCCACTTCAACTGTAAACTTTGAAATATCTGAAAAATCGTAATCAAACAATTCCAAAATTTCTTCACAAGAAAAAAATAATAAAGTTGAAATTAAAATTAAAAATAATTTTTTCATTGTTATTTTTTTAGTTAGTTAATGTTAATTGAGTTTATTTTGTTACAATTTAATGTATAATTATTTTCAAAAGAAAAAAGCTTCTCTAGAAGAGAAGCTTTTGATTAATTAAACTGATATCTCTCCTTTAATATTTGGATGAGGATTATATCCTTCCAATTGAAAATCATCAAATTCGAATGAAAAAATATCTTTTTTATTCGGATTGATTTTTAGTATCGGCAACTCTCTTGGTTCTCTTGACAATTGCAATTTTACTTGTTCGTAATGATTTTTGTAAATATGTGCATCACCCAAAGTATGAATAAATTCGTATGGCTCCAGTCCTGTAGCTTGTGCAATCATCTTTAATAAAATAGCATACGAAGCTATGTTAAACGGAACTCCTAAAAATATATCGGCACTTCGCTGGTATAATTGACAAGATAGTTTTCCATCAGCAACATAGAATTGAAAAAGAATGTGACATGGAGGAAGTGCCATATTTTTTATATCAGCAACATTCCACGCACTTACAATATGCCGACGTGAATCAGGATTATTTTTAATTGAGTGAATAATTTCAGAAATTTGGTCTATATGTTGTCCATTTGGTGCTGGCCATGAACGCCATTGATATCCATAAATATTTCCAAGGTCTCCGTCTTCATTTGCCCACTCATCCCAAATCTTTACACCATGATCATTTAGATACTTAATATTTGTATCTCCTTTCAAGAACCAAAGAAGTTCATAAATTATTGATTTTAAGTGTAGCTTTTTTGTTGTGAGTAAGGGAAACCCGTTTTGTAAATTAAAACGCATTTGATAACCAAAAGTACTTTTTGTTCCAGTTCCTGTTCTATCACTTTTTTCTATGCCATTTTTCATGACATGGTCAAGCAAGCCTAAGTATTGTTTCATAAGATTTTTGTTTACAAAAATCTAGCTGGAATCTAGAAGCTGGAAGCTTGAAGTCCAGGCTAGACTTGGTTAAAAATTATTTTTATTTATTCTTTCATTTAGTGCTTCTTTGAAGTCTGGATGAATCTCTTGTGAATTTATACATTCTTCTAGTTCTTCTTTATTTTCACATAAAGAGATTTCGTTTAAAATTAGTACAAATTCATCGTCATCAATCATTCCTTTTTCTCTTAATTTTGAATAATTGACTAAATTTTCAAAAAAGTTTTCTTTTTTCATAATTTTAATTTTAAAAAAACTTCTCCAGTTAAGGAGAAGTTTTTGGTTAAATTAAATTGATTTATTTAGAAACGATTTTTTTATTAAGAAGAGCCTTTATTTTTCTTGCCGCTTCTGACTGTTCGCGATTCAACCAAGGTTCGTATTGATTGTTATACATCCAGTAATCTTTGCCATCAGTTACGAAAAATCTTGGCCCTTCGTTTAAGTAAATTGTATCTGAATTAAGAGCAAATTCTTTAAAATATTCAAGACTGCTGTTTAGGGGATATTTAACTTTTCCCTTTAGTAAAACATATGGATCTAATTCAGACGCTTCAATCCAGGGCATTAATCCTGCCTTTGAATAAAACTCTTTTTTTCCTTCAATCGTAAATTTTTTCGTGAAAAATTTAATCCCTTTTGTTTCTATATATCCATTTCTTGTTTGGATTTTCTTTCCCTCCAAGGTTCCAGGCAAAGATTTGTTAAGAGATAATTTGTATGATTTTTCTTTGTACACATAGGTTATTTTTTCACCAGCTGGAATCACCGATGAAATTATCTCTTTTGGGGAATTTTCCTTGTTTACAAAAATACAGCTGTCAACATAATTCTTATCAACAACAATTCCAACAATGGAATTAATAGCTGCATCTGTTTCAATCTTTGCCTTTTCGGCCGCTTCTTTTTGTTTTTTCTTACCACAACTTAATGTGAACAATAAAGAAACAATTACTAAATAAAATAATACTTTTTTCATAGTGTTTAAAATTTAAATTTAACAATAATTAATTTATTAAAATTTGATTAATTTTGTAATTCGTTTATACTTCTTTATGAAGTAAAAAAAGAGAAAAAGTAGAATTGCAGTAATTAACATATCTATTACTCCACTTGGAAAATAGATGTTTGTCTGAGAGGTAATTACAAAATATAGAAGATTTACTATACTTGTAACAAACACCATTGAAATTGCCAACCAAAAGTAAATTGATTGCCACATTGACAATTGATCTTGATTTAATTTATTCATTTTTTAGATTTATGTTTAATAATGATTATTAAGATTCAAAAATCATAGTCTTGCATATTTCACAATACTTGAATTTGAGAATGTATCGCGTAGGATTTTCAAAACTATCTGCAATGAGAGATTCTTTTTTTAGATTTGGATTTCCACAAGAAGGGCAACGTCCTTTGAAAATTTCTGAAGGATTGATAAGAAAATATTCTTCATTTACTTCTTTAATGATTTCCTTTTCGATTAAGGAAGAAATAAAAGAATCAAAATTTGGAATATTTTTTCTATCTTTTTTTAACAATTTTCCCTCGCTAAGTAGAAATACAATTAATTCAATTCTGTCATCCAGATAGAAAATAGAATTTTCATCTTTTTTGTAAAGATAATTTTTGATTAATTTTCTTAGAATCATTGTTTTAGTTATTAAATTATTCAATAATTATAATTCTTTGTTTTATTTCTTCGAGGTTTTCAATCTCTTCTGGAAAAAATTCATTTCCTCTTAAAGAAAATAATTCATTTCCGTCCAAGGATAATTCTTCGTTGAATTCAGAAGTCTTTTTTTCATTGAATTCTATTGGTTGAAACCAAGGATTAACTCCAGCGTTATCCAATTGTTCTTTTGCTCCAGATTTTAGATAGATTGTTTTCATAATCGTAAATTTTTATTTTTTAGTTATTAATTAAAATGTAATCTTACTTTTGTTTTGAATTCTTTTAATAATCCTTTGAAGAACCCTTTGTGAATTATTGATTTTATTGAAATGAAAAAAACCATTACAATAAAACTTAAAATTCCTCCAGATAATAATATTCCTCCTATGCCCCAACGGAAAAACATCGCTCCACAGAAGAAAGAAAAAGCAACTAATAAAAAGGATTCAAAAAAGGGAGATAAAAAAGTTCGATAAAATGAATTTTTAAAAACAGTAAACCTCTCGGAATAATCTAAATAATTAGAGAGATATCTCCAATAAACACAGATAAATATTCCTGAAATAAACGCAAAAATAAATTTTGCCATATAAATTGGTTCAAAAGGAAAAAGTATGTTGTCTATGAATTTTCCTTCATAAACATTATTTACTCCTGCTACTTTTGAGGATATAATCCAAACTAAATGAATTATTGTGATCAAAATTCCCCAATAAAGTGCAGCCCAAAATAAGCTTAAACTTCTATTTTTTTTATCTATTACTTTTTGCATTTTCATGACATTTAGTTTTTTAGTTGAAAATACCAATGGTCAATTTTTAAATTTCGTTTTTTGAGACTCAATTCAAAAACATGTTCGTAATTAGAGATTACTTCTTTACGTATGACTCCAGAATATAATTTTCCTTTGTGACAATATTCGTAGAAAATTAATATGTCTGATTCGAGTAGTTTTCCTTCAAACAATTTTATTTCACTATTAACTTCTTGTTTTAGGATATCAGTGATTTTTCCATCTTTTAAATCAAAGTAATAACTAAAACAAGCTTTGTTACTTGTGAAATGAAAAGATGCTTTAGCTAATTTTGTATCCTTTGCTAATTGGTCAAGATTAACAGAAATTATTGTCTGACCCCTTGTGGAAATCAAGATGAATCCAAAGAAGAGGATTAAGATTAATTTTTTCATAAGTTTTATTTTAATTAACATAAAGTTTAACTACATAGGCTTTGAATAGACCAACCCCTAAAATAAATCCTTTCAGTATTACTTTCTTGTTTTCTTTCTCTGCTTCTTCAACCAATCTTTTCTTCGGGATAAGAAATTCCTTTTACTTTTGTTTTGAAAAACCTTATTAGAAAAAAAACAATAAAAGAAAGAACTAATCCCTCTAAAATTATTAATAGAGAATATTCTATTCCAACAAAATAATTATTTATCAAAAAAGAGGTACCAAACAAAAGAAGTATAATTCCAAAAACCAATTGAAGGTGAACTCTTATTTTGTTTGAAAAAATAAACTTTTCAAGTGCCTTTGAATTTTTTAGATTTTCTCTAGATTGAATAAATAAATTAATATAATTGAAATAAAGGGAATAAAATATTTTGTTTAAAGTTGAAAATAAAAATATTCCAGAGATAAGACCTACAAACAAATTACTAAACGATTTGCTTTCTAATTCTAATCCTTTTACTTTAACCATAAAAATTAAAATCGTTAAAATAAGAAAATAATTTGTTGTTGCAACCGAGTGTGAAATTATAGCTAACTCTTTAAATAACTTAATTTTCTTTTTCATGAGTTTTATTTTTTAAAATGTTTCTCGGTAAAATAAATTCGGAAATTTATTTTTATATTCAAATCCAAATATTCTACCTATCCGTTCTTTTCTTGAATAAAGAAATGTTTTTCTTAGGGTTTTTACAAGAATTTTTGTTCTATCTTTTATTTGTCTTTTTTCATAATCTTTTAGAAACCAAACATTGCCGGAAAGTTCAAGAAAAACAAGGGAATCTGTAGAGGGACAATATTTTAGTTTTCCTATTAACGCTTTTTTTCCCCTAATGTTAGTTTCAAAAACTAATTCTCCTTCTTCTGTTGAAGAACCAGGAAAAGATAAAGGATATCCATCTTTTATCTTCTCCCACATTTCTTTAAAATTAATATCTCTCATAGCACATAAATTAAATTCTGACACCTATCCTAAAAATCAGCCCGGAATTATTGTAATAATCCCCTTTCATGAATCCAGAGTGTAATTCCATGAATTCAAAACCAGCTTCGATAAAAGGAAAAAGCTTTATGTCCCCATTATATCTTTTCGTCCAGATATTTTGAATTTTTTGTAATCCAAATTTAAAACTGAATCCTATTCCAGCTAATTCATTTTCTTTTGTGTAAGCAGTTAAGTATACTGGGCTTATACCCCCGTAAAAGGCACTTTTACCTGAGTTGATTAAATCTTTTTCAAAGGAAATACCAAAGGCAAAAGTTTTTAGATTTGTCCCTAGTCTTGGCTCAACATAAGCAATAGATTTCATGTAATTTTTTTCTATTAAATCTATTCCAAGAGACACACCATAAGTTGTTTCATTTCCAAAATGAATTTTTGTTGATGGTGCAAAAATTATTCTTTGTGCTGAGATAAAATTTCCTAATCCAACAGAAAGAAGGATTAGGAAAAGTATAATTATTTTTTTCATAATTTATTTTTTTAATGTGTACATAATAATTGCCCAAATTACAAAGAAAAATATTAAGGTTGGAAAAAGGCAATCAAAGTAATCCCGAGTTTTCTCTGAAATATTTGCAAGTTCTGCAAATCCAAAAGATGCAAAAAGAGAGGTTCCAAAAAAGAAAAAGCTTTGTCCTTTTTTTCTTTCATCAATAGAATAATATGCAAAGAAAGATAAAAGTAGCCAAGAGGAAATAATAGTTAAATCTTTCATAATTATGGATGATTCCTTGTATGTAATTATGAACATAATTGTTATTCCAAAAAAGAATAATAACGATAAAAATTTTAATGGTTTCATAATGTTTATTTTTGGTTAGTTAATGAAATAAATTACTGTGTGATTAACCAATTGAAATATTCAAACACCCATTTTCATCTGTCTTGATTTCTATATCAAACAAGAGAAAAATAAATTCTAATAGTATGGTAATTCCAAATGATACTAATATAGCAATACCAACGTAAAAGAAACACCAAATAATTATAAAAAAGAAAACAATGAAAAAAATTGGTATGCTACTTGATTTTATCACCTCACCTTTTATTGTATAAAAAAGATATACTTCAAACATAATCACTGAAGCCAATACTGAAGTAGATATAACAAAAGATTTGTTTAACATAGGAGTAGGTATTGCCTCAATAGCTTGAAAAGTTAATTTGATTGTGTCCCAACTGTTTACCATCCACCTAATAGAAAAGAAAGAGGCAATGGCAGAAACAATTGTTAATATTAATGCAATTAAATTTATTGTTTTCATAACGTTTATTTTTTTGGTTAGTTAAAATTTTAATTAAGAATTTTTATATTCTTCAAATTCCCGCTTATATTTTTCAAAATTATTAGGAGAAACTGTACAAAGACCAACAATATAACCTTTTCTCATCTCTTCAAAATAAAATTCGATGAATTTGATTATTTTTTCTTTTGCATTAGCCTTAATCTTGTTTTTCTTATTAAATTTTATTAAGCAACGTTCAAGATTTTTTAAAATTGTTTTAAAATCAAATCCATTATCAAATACAAATAAAAAATCCATTCCTGAAATTTCTCCATCATTTTTTGCCAAATCAAGTAATAATTTGAGGTGTTTTGTTCTCCTTGTTAATTTCATGCAACTGAAAAGAACCATTTTATGCAAATAAGAGGTATCCCCCAATAGCTTTTCAATTTCTATTGGCATTTCCTTTGTGAAAACTTCGGGAATTTCAGTAGCACTTTTTATTGAATGAAAATATTTAAAATCAAACTCTTCAAGAGCTTTTGTTAACTCCTCAATTGTGTATTCATTGAAATCCTTTGGACTGCAAAGAATAAGTTCAATTGCGGGAGCAACATCATAGTTCGTGTAAATTTCCATCATTGCTCCATTAGAAATTATTGAATAATAAACCTTCAATTCATCAATTCTTTTGATTTTTTTATTTCTGATTTCCTTTACTTCCAACTCATTAAAGGAGTTATAATTTCCTGAATTCCAAACAAGAATAGGAAAATTTAATTTTTTATATGAAGTTCTGTTTTCCATTTTTTATTTTTTAGTTAGTTAATGAAATAAATTACTGTGTGATTAACCAAGGTTCTTCAACTTTGGCTTTTGCATTTTTGTAAGCGTCAAGGGAAAGAAGAGACATTTCGTCTAAGAAAAGATATCCTAGTTCTGTTAAAACATAATATTCTTTATACAAAGGATTATTTTTTTCTCTTCCTTGTGTTATTTTTATTAATCCTTTATTTACCAAATATTGTTCCATAGGAATTATTCCAGTTTTCCCTATTTTTCCCTTGATGCTTAAATTAAGTAAAAATAATAAATTCTCTTTATTCATATTTTTTAAATTTTAATTTATTTTATTTCCTTCCATTCTTTTGCAAGACTAATCCATGTTCCATAAACAAAGGAGATTAATGGAGAATATACAGTTATGACAATCCACCTTCCCATAAAGCCTCCTAAAAATAAATCCAAAAAGAAAGGGATTGTTGCGAGAATGAAAGTTAAAATCCCAAAAATTTTTATTCTTCTTTTTCCATCAAAATATTTTGCATCTCTAAAAAGATATATTGTAAATAAAATCCAAAATAAATTATAAAATAAAGAAAAAAGAATTTTTAGAGTCAAACTTATTTCTGTTTTTAAGTTTGGTATACCAAACCCAAAAGTTACTATAATTGAGATTACCAAACAATAGAGAGATAATCGAAGGGCAACTTTTGGATTAAAACATTCTTTTAATTTGATTCCAGAAATATTTTCTTTTGAATCAATGCTATCAAGTATTAACATAATTTAGTTTGTTAAATTTTTAAAAATAACCTCTGCGGAGTATTCAAATATCCCTTGTCCCTGTGCGCTTGCAATAATATTTAGATATACCAAAAGAGGGGGCACCCAAACCATAATTGCCGAACGAATAGTCCAAGCAATGTATCTTTCTGGTTCTTCCTTATTTATAAGAAAAAGAATTATTGGGAGTACAAGGAAAAATAAAAAATTCCCAAAAAAACCCATGTTTGTACATACATAAAGAACACCGTAGACAATAGGAGAGAACAATAAAATCACTCTTGTTAGAAAAGTTATCTTTTCTTCATTTTCAAGAATGTACGCATTCAATAGAGAATAAACTCCTATAATTGAAATAGGAATAAGAGAATACAATTCAAAACTCCCTTTTTTTAGAGGAGAGAAGAACGCAGGAATAATACATAAGATTATGAAAATTATTCCTA
>Ga0210043_1000078_pt1 | contig 109651 bp, 101 predicted proteins | sample CryGeymet201501t_FD_183990 | JGI IMG/M metagenome (GOLD analysis project Ga0210043, IMG submission 183990) | Groundwater microbial communities from Crystal Geyser aquifers in Utah, USA - Crystal Geyser metaG 2015-01t (SPAdes) (version 2) | ecosystem: Environmental > Aquatic > Deep subsurface >...
ACGACTTTTTATTAAATGATCTACCGCACTTCTTTTAAAGTGTTCTTCGTAAAATTTGTTTCCTTTGCTCATATCTCTACTCCTAATTTATTATGATATGAGTGTCCAGAAAATTAGGGGAAGTTCATTTCTCTTTCAGAAAACCAGATTGAAAGAGCAAAAGAAAATGCAAAGCAAGCTAAAGTCGAAGATTTAGTTGACTTTCATGTATGTGATTATAAGAACACAGGTTTTGAATCAGAAAGTTTTGATATTATTTGGGCAATTGAAAGTGTTTGTCATATTTCAAATAAAAACGATTTTTTAAAAGAAGCCTGGCGTTTGCTTAAGCCAGGAGGCAAACTAATAGTGGCAGATGGTTTTTATAGTAGAACGGAATCTCTATTCAATGAGCGTGAACTTAAACTTATGCAATCTTGGCTTCACCCATGGGCAGTTCCAAGTTTAGTTACTCCTAATGAATTTCATATAGCTCTCCAAGAACAAGGATTTAATAAAAATAAGATTGAGGCAATTGATACCACCTACCTTATTTTACGTTCTTCAGCCCTACTAAACCGACATGCAATGATTAGTTGGGTACCTGGCCATATAATGCATTGGATGAATATTAGAAATCGTCCTCAACATTTAAATTTAATTGCTGCAAGACGGCAATGGCAAGCTTTACAAGAAAAACTTTGGGTTTATTATGTATTTAATGTGGAGAAAAGTTAATTATTTTGTATAAGCCTTTCAACTTAATCAATGATTCAGCTACATCTTTACAGCCTGATGAAAAAATTGAAAATTCAATCGTAGAAAAATTAAGAGCAAAACTTTGGTGCTCTGATCCTTTAGCAGATGCAGTGACTAATGATTTCGCATTGATGCAGCCCGGTAAAGGTAGTGAGATGTTGAACCAGGCTTTGAACTATGGCGTTCATACTGTATCCGGTGCCCCTGATTCTCTTTTACAATTTTTTGCCCAAGTAGATAATCTTCCAATTTGGGCTGATTATAAAGAACTAAATCAAGGAGCAATGACTTTTCTTCGCTCAGGTGGCTTAGGTGCCGCGGCCCTACTTTGCCATTCCTTACCTACTGGTTACCTTGACCCAGAAGGAAGTAGACCTTTGCTTTTTTCTGGACGACTTGTTCAGCGTGCCCCTCGCAGATTGTTGGAAACTGCACGTTTTGTATATGAATGCATTCGACCTGGTGGAATGGATAGATATGGTAATGGCTTTAAAATTTGTATACGAGTAAGACTTATGCATGCACAAGTTAGACGACTATTATTGAGATCGGGTCGTTGGAATACGAAAGAATGGGGCATACCTATAAATCAATGGCATTTGTTAGGAACTAATGTATTGTTTTCTATGACTGTTGTTGATGCTCTCAGACATTGGGGCATGTTTATTAATTCACGAGAGGAAGAATCGATTTACGCATTTTGGCGCTATAATGGATATTTAATCGGAATAGATACAGAAATCCAATGTGCTACCCGTACAGAGTGTAGACGTATGGTTAGTCTGATTGAAACGATACGTCTACCTGCTACACCTGATTCAATTATTCTAACAAAAGCACTTCTTGATGCTGGTGCAATTATGGTTAAAAGAATTATAGGTTTACCAATGCAAAAAATGACAATATCCATTTTAGCAGGCCTTACTCGAAATCTTCTTGGTAAGCGACGAGCTGATGAATTAGGGTTACCATCTAACTTCTGGCGATTTTTTCCTTTGTTCTTACGACCCGTTGTTTTTTGTTTTGAAATTTTAAGATTGATAATTCCAGGAAGTACTAGATTTGCAATAATCATCGGGAACCGTCTGTGGGAACGTGCTTTGGAAATTGGATTACAAGGACGTGATGCATCCTTCGCCTTTCCTCAATCTCTACAAAAATTAAAATCTCCTGACACTTTGATAAAGGATAAAAAAAATGCGTAAAACATTTGCATTACTGACAGATCAAGACTGGAAATCTTTGCTTTCTCGGGCAACTGAAAAAAGCTATAAGAATAACGATCTGATTATTGCTGAAGGTTCTGTTCAATCCAATTTGTACCTAATTCTAAGTGGTTTTGTCCACATAACAGGAGGTAAAGAAAAATCTAAATTAACCTTAGATCGCTTAGGACCGAATGAAGTATTCGGAGAAATGAGTTTCCTTGAAAATGCCCCAGCGAGTGCATCAGTTGTAGCCGAAGATAACGTCATTGTTCAGCAAATCGAATCTGCTCACCTTAATTCCTTGTTAGCTTCCGATTATGGTTTTTCATCTCGGTTTTATAATTCTTTAGCGATTACATTATCCGAACGTCTAAGAGATCTACAAACAAATCAAAAAGAATTAAATATTAACGAAATAGCTCAAGTGAATCGGTTTCACTCAACTAGACTTGGGCACATAACATATCGCCAAATTCCAGTAGAACTTAAAAATTCGATTCATGAATTTGATGCAGCAACTTTAGAATTAGAGGAAAAACTTAATAAAGGAGGGAATTTAGAAGAATCAACTACAAAAATACAAAAATTATGTGATAATATTGTAGAATCACTCAATCATTTTACACAATCAGAGTTTTTACTTAAAATGGGATTTGAAGATTTAATGTCATTTCGAGATACTGATCAGCTCGATATAGGTATTGGAGCCTATATCTTTCGAGAAACCTTCCCAAAATTTATGTTAAGTGAAACTATGGCTCATTGTTATATGAAACCTCGTGGATTTATTGATGATTTTAAAGTAAATGAGTTGATATATGCGAATCAACCTTGGGGAGATGGACAACTAGGATCTTTAATAGATCAGTGGTTTTTAGAAGGGGATTTTTGTTCTAGTCGAAGAGAAGATCAATCCTATATGACTGATTTTATAAATAATAAATTTCGAAACTCTACAAGTATACTAAATATTTTAAGTTTAGCATCTGGATCTGGTTTTGAATTGTTCGCTGCTCTTAAAGATCTTGAACAAGAGAAAGTTCGTGCAACATTAATAGATATTGACCAAGAAGCATTAGAACATGCTAATGAGCTTGGGAATAAAAATCAAAATAATAATCATACGCTATCATATATAAACCAAAATATTATTGGAGTACTCGAAGGAAGATTACAGTTTCAAATCTCTCTACAAAATATAATCTATGCAACTGGATTTTGCGATTATCTTTTAGATGATCAACTTATAGAATTATTGAATTGGATGTATAAGCATTTAAAAATTGGAGGCCAAGCTGTTATTAATGTAACAACACCATCGCATCCTGATAGAAATCTTTTAACTCATATATTAGAATGGGTAATGCACAATAGAACTCAAGAAGATTTGGAATTACTTATTTCCCGTTCTACTTTTACAAAAGCAATCAAATTTAGAACCAATTCATTTGGTATAAGTACTTTTGCAATATTGGAGAAATAGTATGAATTCAATAGAAGCTTCATTTGATAAAAGGCTAAGTTTAAAAAAAAAAGAAATTGATCTTGTAATTGTTGGAGCTGGACCTGCAGGATTATCACTTGCCTTGCATTTAATTCAAATTTCACCTAATTGGTCATCTCGCATCCTCATTATTGAAAAAAGAGTACATCCACGAAAAAAACTTTGTGGAGGTGCACTTAGTATACCTGCTTTAGAAATTTTAGATGATTTAGGTATTCAACCAAATCAAGACACCTTCCCTGTAAATGAAATTCAAATACGGTATGGAAAACATGGATATGCGCTTAAAGGAAAACCTGTTTTAAAAATAGTAAATCGAGCAACTTTTGATCATTTTCTTTTGGATACCCTACGAACTAAAGGTGTTCAAATTCTAGAAGACACATCTTTTATTTCTGCAGATCGTTCTCTAAATGGATATTGTATTGAAACGACTCGTGGAAAAATCAGTTGTCGAACTTTAGTTGGTGCAGATGGATCAACGAGTATTGTTCGAAAAACTCTTGGTCTCAAAGATCAAAATACAGTTTGCCGATTGCTAGAAGTTCTTACACCCGTTCGTCCTCAAGACGAATATCTTTTTAATGAAAAAATAGTTAATTTAGAATTTAAGTCAATGAGTCAGGGTTTGCAAGGCTATTACTGGGACTTCCCATCTATTGTGAATGGAACTCGAATGGTTAATCGCGGAACTTTTGATAGTCGAGCTAATCCAAATGGCTCTCGAGCAGATTTGAAACAAATTTTAAAAGAGACTTTACTTGAACGTGGAATCCAATTAGATAAATGTGATTTACAAGGTCATCCTTTAAATTGTTGGAATAAAAACAATGTGATTGCCAAACCAAATGCACTCCTCATAGGAGATGCTGCAGGAGGCGATGCACTATTTGGTGAAGGAATAAGTTTCGCACTTGGATATGGTCGCTCTGCTGCAAAAATAATAGAAACGGCATTTAATACAGATAATTTTGATTTTAAAAATTATCAAAATGTTCTTCTTGAGAATAAATTATTTCGTCATTTAAATTTCCGTTCTTCTATATCCAAATTTGCTTATACGATTACTTCACCATTTATTCTAAATATCTGCTGGTTTATAGTTTCTACAATTGTTAAAATTTTTCCCATAGATAATCCATTTTATTTAAGCTTAGATAAAAAACGGGTAGATGAATGTTCTTGAGAATAGAGATTCAAGCCATATTTGCTTTTAGTCTTGAGTAAATATGAACCAAATTTGGAACTAAAACTGTTGTTACATAAATTATAACTTCTTTTTTGGTTAAGAATTTAAAAAATATTAGAGCTAATTATTCAGCTTAGTAGATTATGAGAAATCTCTATTTTAAATTAATTCAATAAATTTTTATTTCATAATTTGAATTTTTAGGATTATTTAGTATATTTATGATTTAATTTTAAACTAATTGGATTAATTAATTAGTTATACGACTAGTTCTTCTTCACCAGCACGAGCAACGACAATCTCGCCTTGGTCTTCAAGTTTACGTATGATATTTACAATTTTTTGCTGAGAATCTTCAACGTCTTTCAAACGTATTGGCCCCATGAAATCCATATCCTCACGAAGTAAGTTGGCAGCACGTTTTGACATGTTTTTGAAAATCTTGTCCTGAACTTCCGTATCTACAGATTTCAAGGCTTTCGCCAAATCTTGGTTATCTACTTCACGAAGAACTTTCTGAATAGCTCTATCATCTAATAATACAATGTCTTCGAAGACGAACATTCGTTTCTTAATCTCTTCTGCAAGTTCTGGATCTTCTTCTTCCAAGGCTTCAATGATGGTCTTTTCAGTTCCCCTATCTACTAGGTTTAGAATTTCCACCACGGAATCAATACCACCAGCAGAGGTATAATCTTCAGATGCTAATGTAGATAGTTTACGCTCAAGTACTCTTTCTACTTCTCGTAATACGTCTGGAGATACCCTATCCATGGTTGCAATACGTTTAGCGACATCTGCCTGAATAGTATGAGGAAGGTTGGACAAAATGTTCGATGCCTTCTGAGGATCAAGATAAGATAATATAAGTGCGATAGTCTGAGGGTGTTCGTTTTGGATAAAATTTAATAAATGCTGTGGGTCAGTTCTACGAATGAAGTCGAAAGGACGAACTTGTAATGATGAAGTTAGACGATTGATGATGTCAATCGCTTTTTGGTTTCCAAGTGCTTTCTCTAAAAGACCTCTTGCAAAGTCAATACCACCATTTGTAATGAACTCTTGAGCCATCATTAGCTCGTTGAATTCTACGAGAACTTTCTCTTTATCCTCAGGCGTAATTTTATCGAGACGAGCAATCTCAAATGTAATTTGCTCAATCTCATCTTCACGTAGGTGCTTAAATATTTCTGCCGCTACCTCGTTGCCTACTGCAACAAGAAAAATCGCGGCTTTTTGCCTTCCAGTTAATGCGGCTTTTTTATTTAGCACTCAGGGGAACCTATACTCTAATTAGACTATCGGGAAAAATGATAAACAGAAAGAGAATTTTTCCAACTGTCATTTCGTAAAATTAGAAATTTCAATCGTTTTTCTTCGGTTTATGTATCTCCTGTATTTTAGCTTTGTTTAAAAATTCTTTTAGATGATCTATCTGAACCTGAAATTCTTCATGCCTTGGCTCTCCCGACAGAATTGAGTGTGCTACCGAGGAAGATTTATGATAGATTTGGTCTAAATTGTAAATAAATTCTTTCAAATCTTTTGGGTTCAATTGCTTCTTCTTTTTATAATACTGGATTCCTAATTTTGCCAACCAACTTGAAATTCCTAGTAAATGAACTGGAATAAGTAAGTACATAGCAGACTGAATAATTTGCAACCAAGGAACTTTTGCATTTACTGAGGAAGCAGCTACAGAATAGGCCCATGCAGAACAAAGCATAATTATTATCCATGTAAAATTCCATTTAGGGGTTGTAGGAAATAGCGAATTCACCCAAAGCAAAAGGAAAATACTCACTACCAAAAGAAGTAAAACTTCCCATGGAAAAAATGAAAAAATAGGTGCTAGAAATTGGTAGGTTCGAGTTATAATAGTTGTTGTGGTATCAATAAAGGTTTGAGTCGAATTTGTGAAATCTTTAATTTCTTGAATTGCTTCTAGTATCTTTTTTATTGTTTCATTTATAAAAGTCATGGCTAATATCATATCAGACCAAACCGAATCCAATTCGCAAAGCAGAAAAAAAACAATTCAATTTATCCTTTTTGCATATATTGGATTCGTCATGCCAATCCTCATTTGGCATGAATCTCATTTACCTTTATTCTATATTTTAGTTCTTAGTACTCTCACTCTTATATTTGGTTCTATTTTATTTTATGCATCCATTAAGGTTTTTGAAAAAATCTTAACAAATGGATTCCATATTCTTTACGAATTGATCGCATTTATTGCATTTAGCATCGCATTAGTTTCATCTGGTTTTCTTGATAACAGAGCTGGTTATGTTTTTCTTTTTATCTTTCTTGCAATAGTTGGTTTGTTTCGATTCATTCAATTAAAATTACAATATGCTCTCGGAATACTTGCTATTATTTTACTAACAAATGGTCTTCTTACCTTTGTTGTTTTGCAAAAGATGGAAATATTTTCTGCCTACCATCTTTTCAAATCTCAATTGCAATTTACTGAAGTTGATTTGTCAGGTTGGGAATTTAAAGAAGAGACAAAAATACTGTCGAATCAGTCTATACCAATTGAAATAAAAATTCCTGATGGAATGTTTTTTTATAATCCCGAAGACCTAGGGCTTAAAGATAAAACAGGAGTAGGGCAAATTGCAGGAATAATTTCTGCAAGTGACCATGATCCAAATAGCTATCCTTTGGTTCGGATCTTCTTCTTTCCTGTTCATATAGAAGTTCCTGAGACCTTGATAAGGGAAGAAGTCTGGAAATACACACAATTATTAGAAAGCCAAGGTGAGATAGAAGAGATCAATGAAATTCAACCTAATCGTGAATGGCTATTCGATTCACGAATACCTTACAATGCTTTTTGGACATTTTATGATATCATTAGACCACGTTATGCGAAGACTGGATTTTATTTTTTCCAATTATCAAATGGAAATAAATTACTTATTCATATTACTGAAAATCTAGAAAAAGGTTCATTTCATGAATCTAAAATTCAATCTTTATTAGATTCTATAGAATCTAAAATAAAATAAGTTCATAATATATAACTTAATATGGAAATCTGATTAATTAACTAACAAATTACTGAGAAAATTCTGTAAATGATTATATGGATCCATGATTTTAGAAATTCTTATCTATTAAAATTAATAGTGTAATTTATTATTCTAAAGTTCAGTTAAAAATAAGACTGATTCTGGATTGAGAATGGTACTTCCTATTTTGAATCCAAGATGTAGATGTGGTCCAGTTGACATACCAGTAGATCCAATTTTTCCAATCTTCTGTCCTTTCTTTACTTTATCACCCGGTTTAACAAGTAGTTTTGATTGGTGCATATAGTAGGAAAATATTTTATTTCCATGATCTATGATGGTAAAGTTACCTTCGTAGTACATCTCTCGAGCTAGCACTACAGTTCCATCTTGGATTGCAAAAATATCCGTACCTTTTGCACCACGAAAGTCAAGTCCTCCATGAGGGCGACCTTTCTTTTTATTATAGTCCCTTCTTACATAAAATGGACTCGTTATATAAACTGATTTTACGGGGTTAATAAATCCTGAAGAAATTTGAAACTCTGTGTTAGAGGAAAATGCTTTTGCTTTCGCTTTAGTGCAATCTTCAATAAACTGATACGTTTCTTTTGAAAGATTTGAACTTGTGTATTTTTTATTAAGTGAAATAGATTGCTTCTTAATCACGATAAAATCTGTTTTCTGAACATCTATTTGGTATTTCTTAGATCCATATTTTACAAAAAGTATCTTAGAAAATAATTCAATAAGCATAGGTCCAGGCGTTCTTTCAGGTGAAATAGGGATGAAACCAACACGATTTACTCCAACTGTAGAAAGAGGAATTTCCTCGCCGTCAGCTGTTAATTTTAATTCTAAATCCACTACAGCCTTCTTCTTTGGAATAATTTTTACAAGAATCAATTCTCCTTGGGCAAAGTTTCTTGCTTTTAATTGTAGATCATAATTTTTTTCAGATTTTGTTATGAGCACTCCATTCAATTTTTTAGATGACAAAGATAAACTTGGATGAAGTAAAATTGCAATTAAGAATAAGAAAGATAGATGTGTAAGCTTTGAGAAAAGATATGTAATTGGTAAATTGATATTGAGAAATAAAAAATTAAACCGAGAAAACCACTTCATAATTTTTAAATCGGTATTTCGCTAAAAGTTCTTCAAACTCTTTTTGTGGAATAGGCTTAGAAATTAAATATCCTTGAATGATGTCACAGCCTTCTTCTTGTAGAATTTTTAACTGCTCTTTAGTCTCTACGCCTTCAGCAACTACAGAGAGACCTAAAGAGTGTGCCATATTGATTATGGCCTTACAAATCGCTCTATCATTTTCATTCTTTTCTAATTCTTGAACAAAACTTTTATCAATTTTCAAATGATGGACATGCAATTTTTTAAGATAGCTAAGGGATGAATATCCAGTACCAAAGTCATCAACGGATAAACTCACACCGTTTTGTATTAACTCTTGAAATTCCATAATACTTTTCTCTGGATTCTGCATTACAGAAGACTCTGTTAATTCAATTGTTAGGAAATTGGGAGGCAAGCCTGTATCTGTTAGAATTTTCAATATTTCTTTTGTAGTTCCATGACCATTCCATTGCTTAGCACTGAAATTAACAGAAAGTGGAAATTTCAATAAATCTTCTTTATACCAATCTGATGCTATTTTACAGGTTTGTTTTAAAACGAATAATCCTATATCAAATATAATTCCAGATTCTTCAGCAGCTTCAATAAAAACGCCTGGATAAACCATTCCCTTTGAAGGATGATTCCACCGAACCAATGCCTCTGCACCGCAAAGTTCTCCGGATTTAAGATCAACTTGTGGTTGAAAGTAAACTTCAAATTCTTTTGCTTTTAATGATGATCTCATATCATTTTCAAGCTCTAGTCGAATTTTAACTTTCTCGATCATTTTAGTTGAGTATAAAGTAGAAATATTTCTTCCACGCTCTTTGGAAGAATACATAGCCATATCTGCTGCTTTCAATAACTGAGTAGAATTATCACCATGATTTGGAAATATAGCAACACCAATACTCATTGTTAAATGAAGCTCTCTATCTTCAAATTGATAGGGATTTCTTAGCTGATTTTGTAATTGGATTAAGGTAATTTCTAACTCATCTATAGATTTAAAATTTTGAAGTATTCCACCAAATTCGTCTCCACCGAAATGGGAGACATTTTTTAAAGTAGGTTGCAAGGATATAATTTTCGAACCAACAAGCTTTAAAAGTTCATTTCCTCGTTCGGAACCAATAGAATCATTCACTAACTTAAAATTATCAATATCCATAACTATTATAGCAAATAGCTCTTTAGTGTTCTTTGATATTAATGATAGGTTTTTAACTATTTCCTCGAAATGTACACGATTAGGCAGATTTGTTATAGAATTATAAAACGCCAATTGTTGAATTTTCTGTTCGGCTTCTTTTCTTTCCGAAATATCTCGGAAAGTGGCAAGGATGGCAGTCTCATCATTTCTTTGTAGCAATCTCCATGTAGATTCCATTGGAATCCATTTTCCTTCCGAATTTCTCAATCCTTGATTGATGATCGAAGAGCCATGTATTTCTGCTCCGTCTTCCTCTTCTGACTTAGGAGACTTAGTTAGATTAGAGAAATCCATTCCAATCAATTCAGCTTCAGAGTAACCTAATACTAACATAGAAGTTCTATTCGTTTGTAATATTTTTTTTGTTTCAGATTCTATAATAAAAATCAAATCCAATGAATCTTGGAAGATATTCTGCCATTCTAAAATAGAATTTTCTAATTTAGTTACTGTATTTTCTAATTCTTTAGCTCGCCGTTTGCCTCGAATCGTTTCGTTGAAGATGTATAAATAATCACTTGTTACTGTTTCATAGCGAATATAGAAATCGATTAATGGATTATCAAAATCTCTTTCTAAATTGGTATTTGGACGGTCTCTATAAATTAATACAAAAACAGATTGGGGAAAAGCGAGTAAAAGTTTAGAAACTAAATTCTTGGGAACATCTGTTTCCCAAAGAAAGAATAGCATTGATTTATCTTCTTTGATATCTTCAAGACTGTAAGGTCTTTTTAATTCTTCAACTTCATTCCACTGTGACGATAATATATCGTATAAATATATATTTAATTCATTGGATTGAGTAGAAAAAAAATAAACCATTGCTATTAAGGTTCATTTAAATTTAAAATTAAACTTTAGTCAAACGATAAATCAATTTCTTTGCCCAAGTATAGATGATCCTGTTTTTTCCATCATTCTTTCCTTGGTTAGTACTAAATCTTGGCGATTGTCAGCAGCCATTTCACCAGAACCATCAAGGTAGATAGCTCCTTTAGGACAAGCCTCTTCGCAAAGTCCGCAGAAGATACATCTAAGAAGATCTATCTCAAATTTCTTAGCAAATTTATCTTCTGGATGCAAATGTTGCCGTTCAGGAGTAACTTCTCCAGCCTCGATATAAATTGCATCAGCAGGACATATCCACATACAACAAAAACATGAAGTACAACGTTCTCTATTCTGTTCATCACGCTTAAGAGAATGCAGTCCTCTAAACCTTGAGGAGTATTGTCTTTTCTTTTCGGGATATTCTATTGTAACTGCACCTTTAAGAAAAGCTACCTTCAAAAAATGTTTCAAGGTAATCCACAATCCCTTGCTTATAGAATAAAAATAAAATTTTTCATACCAAGTGAATTGGTGGCGTTTTGCTACGTTTACAACATTAATTGTTGCCATGAACGAGTGCCTCCTTTGCAAGTTTTGCATGATCTAGAATTTTTTGAAAAAATTCTGAAGAACTTAATAAGCCTTGTACAGGTTTCATTCCCTTTTCAAATTCTTGCTTTAGGCCATTTTTATTAGTAAAACTTCCACCTTGTTCAGCGAAAATTTGAATAGGAACCGCATAACCTACTTTGGAAATTTTATTAGATAGATTTGTATCCATCATTACAACATTATTCATTCTTGATGAGTCAATACCCTCTGGTATTTCTTCTTTGATTATGAAAAGTAGATCTATCTTTTTCGAATTAAAATCTTTAATTATTCCATTCACTCCAGTAGAAGTAGTAATTCCTATATCAACCGCACCTCTTGTATTTGGATGGTAATCCTTAGTCAATAAGAAATCCACTTGCTCGGTTTCTTTGTATTGAGGATCTGAAACTCTTGCTTCCCAAATAATCTTGTCTTGGGAATTAAATAAGGATTTAATGGTTGATAGAGATTCATTTGTTTCGTGTGCTCCACCTAGAATAGCTATAGAATTTGCATCATTCCACTCTCTACCTAGTTTGGAAAATACATCATTAGAAACTGATTCTTGCCCATTTTCAAAATAGCTTAGCAATCGATTTTCGTTCATCCAATCAAGATCAAATCGTCCTTTATCACAAAGGAAAAACATTTCTTGGTCGAAATTTTCTTTAACCATATAACGATACATTTTATTGTCACGGACATTTGCATGAACATTGCAACCAGTGCTACAACCATGACAAACAGAGTCATGAGTCTTATACCACCAAACTCTTGATTTAAATAATGTCTCATGATTCAGTAAAGCACCTACTGGACAAATATCAGCAAGTGCTCCTTGGTAATTGTGATTGATAGGTTCGTTCTTAGCTAAACCAATAATGGAGTGGTATCCGCGCTCAAATAGTCCTAAGTTTGATTCACCAACTTTTTCTTCTTCGAATCTTACGCATCTATAACAAACGATACAACGATTATGATTTATAATTAAATTTGTTCCAATTTCTTCTTGAGGAATATTTCTTTTCTCAAATTCAAATCTAGATTTACCAGATCCAGAACCAAATGCATTGTCTTGTAATCTGCATTCCCCTGCCTTATCGCAGACTGGACAATCTAAAGGATGGTTTGCTAATAAAAATTCCATTGTTCCAGCTCGACCCTCTTTGACACGATCACTTTGTGTGATAATGGAAAGACCTTCTTTGACTGGAGTATTGCAAGCTGCTTGTAATTTAGGAACACCTTCTATTTCTATAAGGCACATTCTACACATGCCTACAACAGTTAAAGCAGGATGATAACAAAAATAGGGAATGTCGACGCCAACATCTTTAGCAGCATCTATGAGGTTTTTCTTCTCATTTACATCATATTCAAGACCGTCGATTTTTATCTTAACCAAGAACTCTCCTCCTATTCTTAGACACAGGCTAAGCTCTAGATTCTATCTTGCAACTCATTAAATTCGGGAATTTATCTTTGTCTGGTAGATAGTGAGATATCTCTTCTGCAATGATTTTAATATAACTAGACCTAATCTTAGTATTTCGAATGAGCTTAAGAACTAATTCATCTAAGATTCGAAACCTAGACGCTTCTACAAAAAAGTTTTCATCAATATAGATATCCATCTTTTGAATTGTACTATGAGTTGATAAATAATCAAAGCACCTTTGAGAGATCTCATCGCTTGAATTTTTTTTAGGACAGCCATTCAATTCAAGTCTTACAGTGTTCTCATCTTCCTCACTTAAACTGATTCTGAGTGGAATAGACTTCTTATCTATAAGGTCTTCTTTTTTTATTTTCAAACACTGAAGAACTTTCTCGATTAAACTTTCAAAATCTATAGGTTTCAACAAGTAATGATTTACATGCTGTTGAGCAGCTTTTAATACATTTTTTCTTTCGCCTGCAGCCGTTAGTATAATTGTAGGAGTGTCTTTAATGTATTCTGATCCTTTTTCTAAAAATGCAAAGCCATCTAAATATGGCATCATTAAATCACTTATTATAAGATCATAAGAATTAGTCTTCACTCTTGATAAGGCAGCCATCCCATCATTTGCATGCGAGACATCAAAATTATATTTATCTAAGGTATGAATAACTACTTTAGCTGAATTATCATCATCTTCTGCTAATAATATAGAATAAACTCGCTTCATTTTTTAACCTCTATACCTTTCTATTCACAACCCATTTTTCATACCATTCTGGCTGAAGAGCTCTCTGATAAAGATATGCATCTATCAGAACTAAATTAATAGCTGCTTCTATTATAGGAATAGCTCTAGGTAGCACACATGGATCATGTCGCCCTCTTGCTTTTAGAATGGTTTCTTCGTTTTGAGAATTGACTGTTTTTTGTTCTTTCTTAATTGTAGATGTCGGTTTAAATGCAGCTCGAATGACAAGTTCCATACCGTTGGTAATTCCACCTTGTAATCCTCCCGATTGATTAGTTCGGGTTCGAACTCTCTTCTTTTCATCAATATAAAATTCATCATTATGGCTGCTTCCAAATAGTCGAGTTCCTGAAAATCCAGAACCAACTTCAAAGCCTTTGCAGGCAGGAATAGAAAGAATTGCTTTTGCAAGATCTCCATCTAATTTATCATATACAGGATCACCTAATCCAGGTGGTAAATTATATACAACTGCCTTAATTACACCACCAACCGAATCACCTTGGTGGCTAAGATCCAAGATTAACCTTTCCATTTTGGAAGCAGATTCTTGGTCTGGACAACGAACATTATTTACGTCAACTTGCTCACGAGAAGTTGGATAATTCTTTTCAGAGATCTTAGAATCAATCTCTCCTATAGACTCTACCCAAGCAATTGTTCTAATTCCTAAGTCTCTTTCAAGTATTCTTCGAGCAAGACCTGCAGCTGCAACTCTTGCAATCGTCTCTCTAACAGAGGATCTTCCTCCACCCACATGAGCTCGAAAACCATACTTTTCTTGGTATGTGTAATCTGCGTGAGATGGACGAAAGACATCCTTTAGATTATCATAATCTTTAGATATGGTGTTTTTGTTATCTACTACAAGCGCAATTGGACTTCCAATAGTTTTGTCTTCAAATACTCCAGATAGAACACGAACTTCATCCGCTTCATCTCTTGGAGTAGTCAATTTACTTTGACCTGGTCTTCGCCGGTCTAAGTCTTTTTGAATTTCAGATAATTCCAAAGGAATTCCTGCAGGAACTCCATCAATTACAACACCTACTGATGGACCATGAGATTCACCAAAGGTGCTGATACGAAAAATTTTACCCCATGAACTTGGCATATACTACCAAAATCAGGGGAAAAGAAAAGAATACAAACCAAGTTTTCCATCGTAATAAGAAAAAAAGAAAGATATAGTCCTAATCAATAAAGACAACTAGACTACTAAGATTAATTTTGAATTGCCTTTGAAAGATTGAGCGAGTTAATAGAAAGTGAGGAAGTGTATTCATACCCATTTCCAATAAATCTATTTCCTTAGATTCTAACAAAAATGAAATTACAAGCATTTAAAAATTCATTAATACTTTCGATATTCGTTCATATTGTTTTCATTCTCATCTTTATCTTGTTTAGTTCAATTATAAAACCTTATAATTATTTTCAGATTAATCTGGTCAACGGCACCTTATCCTCTATTCATTTTCAATTTAAATCAAAAGGAAAATCAAACTCTATTTCAAATCAAGAGACCAACTCGGAAATTGGATCTGAGAGTATGCAGGATGAAATTTTACGAATCCAAAAGTCTATTCCTTACCCAAAATCTGCCTTGCAAAGAGGCTTAGAATCAGATTGTGAATGGTTAGTTACAGTTGCAGAAAATGGAATTCTTGAAAACGTGGAGACAACGCGAAAATGCAGGTATGAAATTTTCAATTCAGCTTTCAAAAATATTGTTCACCAATGGAAATTTCAACTTCCAGCAGGAACAAAAATTCGAATTCCTGTTTCATTTCGCATTGTAGATAAAAATGAATAAACAATGGCATATTCTCTATACAAACCCAAGAGCTGAAAAGAGAGTTCTAAGTTATCTACAAAAGTATAATTTTGAATGTTACTTACCAATAATTACTGTCAAAACCAAATGGTCCGATAGATGGAAAATGGTCGAAAAACCCATGTTCACATCCTATGTTTTTGTAAAAATTTCCTATTGGGATGACAAAAATAAAATATTGATTCTTCCAGGGATTCATCATATAGTTTTCTATAAAGGTGAGCCAGCTACTTTAGATGAAGAAATTATTGACACAATGAAGATTTTGGTTACAAATTTCTCTGAAAAAATTCAAATTATTAAAGACGAGAACCTCCAACCAGGGAAAATTCTCGAGATTAAACATGGAATGTTTAAAGGTCATAAGGCTGAAGTAGTTGAAATGAAAAATAAAACCTATGTAGTAATGAATTTGCCAATGATGGGTCAACAAGCAAGAGCTGAAATTAAAATTGAAGATTTAGGTTTAGAAGAAGGGTGGAATAAATAAATGTCGTATTTAGAGAAAATAACAAAAGCTATCGATATTGAAATAGAATCCATTCAATACTTCCGAGAAAACTTAGATCCAAATATAGAACATGCAGTTCAAATTCTTTTAGATTGTAAAGGCAAAGTTATTTTAACAGGTGTTGGAAAATCAGGTAACATAGCAAAAAAAATTTCATCAACCATGTCATCAACCGGAACTCCAGCAGTTTTCATTCATCCTACTGATGCCTTACACGGAGATGCTGGTATTATTCAAAAGGGTGATGTTGTCTTAGCAATTGGCAAAAGTGGTGAATCAGATGAGCTTAATTCTCTAATACCAACAATTAAAAAGATAGGAGCAAAAATCGTATCTATTACTGCTAATCCAGATTCGACCCTTGCAAAATCCTCAGACTCTGCAATAATTACTCCTGTCCTCAAGGAAGCCTGTCCTTTGGCTTTGGCACCAACATCAAGTACAACTATTGCATTAATTGTAGGGGATGCTTTAGCTATGGCATTAATGGAAATTCGTCAATTTAAAACAGAAGATTTTGCACTCTACCATCCTGCTGGAAGGCTAGGGAAAAGACTCTCCCTTGTAATAGATGATGTCATGCGAAAAGGAACTCAAGTTGCATCTGTTACTGCCGATACAAATTTTGAAATGGTATTAAAAGAAATCACCTCCAAAATGGTGGGAGCAGCGGGAGTTGTGGACAAGGATCAAAAGCTGATCGGATTTATAACTGATAACGACATCCGTAAAACTGTGATGAGAAAAGACGGCATGGATCAATCTGCTGACAAAATCATGAATCCATCCCCATCTTTTTTCCTTTCAGGGAGCAATGCTTATGATGTTTTGGTAAGCATGGAAAATCGTGAGAGACCAATTTCTGTAGCTCCGATTATTGATTCTGAACACAAACTCATTGGAATCATAACGGTTCACGATCTACTTCAAAAAGGATTGTAAAATGCCAGCAAAATACAAAGTCATAGCTTCAGTTGGTGAAGAAGATTTAAGAAACTTACAAAAGAAAGATACGAAAGATCTCGATTTATTAGAAATCAGATTGGATTTATTTTCAAGAAATTATATCCAAAAAGAACTTAAGAAAAAAGTAAAATCACTAGCTATTCCTGTCTTACTAACCTATAGAAGAGCAGAAGATAGTAATATGAAATCCTATGTTAAACTTTTTCCAGAAGATGTAGAAGACCTAATGAAAGATTTTAATTCAGCTGAGAACTATTTAGATATAGAATTGAATCGAGATGATACAATTTTTGCAGGCTTTGAAACTTTAAAATACCAAATTGTATACTCTTACCACAGCTTTAAAAAATCCATCTCTCAGAAAGAAATGAAAGATTACATTAGTAATGCTAAGCCGGTTAAATCAGGTAAACCTATTTTCAAATTTGCAATTACTCCAGAGGACATAAATGAAGCAGCTGACTTTCTAAGTGATATAAAAGTTATTTCCAAATCAGCTTCTTTGATTGGTGTGTGTATGGGAGAGGCAGGAATTGTATCTAGAGTATTTGGAGAATCCTATGGTTCTTCTTTTACATATATAACAATTGGTGAACCAAAAGCTCCAGGACAGATACCTCTAGATACTTTCAGAAAATTACGTCCTGATTTGTTTAAATAGGAAGGATAAATTTTAAATTATGTCTAGCTCCAGCGATCTATCATTTGAAAAATTCGAAGAATTCTCCTATTTTGACAATCTCGCTCTCTACTACCTCTGCAACGAGACTCCTCCCCAAACACTAGCTTTGGCTTTCTTAATAGCTGAAAAAAAAGTCTGTGGAGCAATGTTAGGTGTTCTAGAAGCGAAAAGAAGGAAGTATGTTCATGAACTTATGTCTTCTCAACAAGAAGAAAGTTTGGATAAGAAACAAGCTGCCGCTCAGGGGATGCTCATTATTGCGGACGGTCTACTTTCTAGAGATTTAATTCAGAAAAAAGGTAATTTTTATTACGGGAAACCTAAGTAAATTAATTGTTTCTCTCATTGACAATATTATTTAATATATAGATAGTACATCTTTTAAATTTTTTTATCAAAAAAAGCTAAATTATATTAGTACTCATTTTTTGTTTAGGTTTCATTCGTCGAAGATACTATATGAGGGTTTTTAGGAAATATTTCCTATATATTTTAATATTGTTTCTTGCAAATGGATGTGTAGCTTGGCCTGGTTTTACAGGTGTTTTAGTTGCTCTCCAAAAGACGGCTTCTTCAGGTATGGACTCTCTTACATTTCTCCTTTTAGGCGGTTCATCCTCTGCAAATGTGGATCAGGGAACGCCCGCAACTCTTGATGGAGAGTCGCCTATTACAATCCCTACCTTAGATAGAATAGAGATTTCAACTTTAAACTCTTCTTTTCCAAAAGGAACTACAACTGATTTAATTGTTACTGCAATTTATTCGAATAATACTAACCAAGATGTAACTTCTGAAGCTACTTTTCAAAATTTAAGTCCAGCTATTCTCACATTACAGACTCTCAATTCGCAGGTATTAGGATTCAATATAGGTTTGGGTCAAATACAAGCGAGTTTTCAAGACAAAACTGCCACCTATCAACTGACAGTTACTAGTGCTGTTCTTCAATCTATCGAATTAAGTCCTTCTTCAATTCAAGTTCAAGTCGGACTTAGTGAAAATTTTGCAGTAACAGGAATCTATTCTGATTCTTCAACGATCAATCTAACAAACCACCCAGATATCGATTATGTAAGTTCTAATCTAAGCATAGCAAATGTTCCATCAGATGGTATTGTTCAAGGTGTTTCCAATGGAACAAGCAATCTAAAGGCAATATTCGGAAGTTTTGAATCTACTTCAACCGTTCAAGTAATCTCACCTACTTTAATAGGGATTTCAATAAATCCAGTTAATCCATCGATTGCCCTAGGTTTGAGTCAAAATTTTGTAGCAATTGGGAACTACAGCAACGGAACTTCTGTAGATATTACAAATTCTGTAACTTGGAATTCATCTGATACATCAACTGCTATATTTTATGCAAGCCCTACTCCTAAAGGACAGATTCAATCCTTACAAGAAGGAACTGTTACTATTACTGCGCAATTGAATTCGATAACCAGTAATTCTACTCTTCTTTCAATTACCCAGAAACAATTGACTCAAATTGCAATATCTCCAACCAATTCTTCCCTTCCTAAAGGAAATACTCTTCAATACCAAGCGATGGGCACTTTTACAGATAATTCCTTAGCTGATATCACAAGTTTAGTAACTTGGTCTTCGAATGATTCAACTATAGCGACAATTAGTAATGGTGGCGGAATGGATGGTTTAGCTACTGCAAATAATCTTGGAACAGCTACCATTTCGCTGGCTTATGGCAGCTTTACGGTCAATACATCCCTTTCCGTTACTGCTGCAGTTCTATCAAGTATTGCCATAGTACCGGATAGTGCTTCTACAGTTGCAGGTTTAACTCGCTCTTATTCAGCTATTGGTACTTATTCCGATACCAGCACACAAAATATAACTCAATCTGTTGTCTGGAGTGTAAGTGATACTAGTAAAGCAACCATTGACAATAATTTACTAAATAAAGGATTATTAACCGCAATAGAAGCTGGCTCTGTCCAAGTAACAGCTCAGATTAGCTCTCTATTTGGATCTACTTCAGCAACAATTCTAGCGGGAGACACCACTTCACCTACAGTAATTTCAGCTACTTCTATCAATCCTACTACGGTGCAAATAACATTTTCTGAACCTGTGAATACTATAGGTGCTTTAGATAAAAATAACTATAAAATTTCCAATACAAATACCATGGTTGGTCTTTGTTCCAATAATACTAACTTTTTGAATTCATCTCAGACTACTGATTTTTCGATATCTTCTGTTTCCGGTTCAGGAAGTATCTATAATTTGAATCTAAGTTCTTCTCAGTCTTATGGTAAAAATTATACTGTACTAGTAAATAAATCTAATCTTTACGATTTAGCATCCATCCCAAATAACTTGGCTTGTTCTAATGCATCAGGATTTGAAGGACAATCCGTACTTCGTGTTACTTCTTCCAGTTGTAAGAATCTCAATCAGATAATTCTAACTTTTTCTAAACCAATTAAATCGGGAACCGACTCAGGGAGTGGTGAATGTAACTCAGTTTCAACTTGTTCCACAAAATATAAAATAACAGGAACTGATCTTGGCCAAATAACTTCAGCTAAATTATTAGATGGAGTTGTCTGTGGGGGCGAAACTGCGAATACTTCTAAAGTTTGCATTACGCATTCTCTTATTCAAAATGGGGCTGTGAGTACTGTCATTGGAGCTAATGCTTCCAATGGTGATGGATTTGATGATGGAAGTTATTCTGCAATTAGAGATATCTTAGATACTGAAAATCTTCAGAATAACCCGCGTGACCGAGCAAGTTTTTCAGGTTGTGGAACTGTTCCTGTTAATTTTTCAGATGGAGCAATTTCTTCCAATACTTTTGGAGATGGGACTTCCTTTGGTTACCTATCCAACTACAATAACAGAATATATGTAGGACCAAACCGTGAGGGCAACTCTGCTGCAAGGTTCCAATTTGATGGATCCAATCCAGAAAATATAGGATTTCAAATTGATAAACACTCAGGTCATCGAAACAATGCCTCGTCTAGAGATGGGGGTATATCGGTTCCTCCTTTTGTAACAATGGGGCATATTGGTTGTACAGAATCCAATGCAAACTTATCAACAGGTTGTGGCCCTGACAATGAGAATGGCCGGGGCAATTTTTCTGTTGGAACTCTTTATGGAAATGAACTCTTATTTATGGGTGGAGCGAGGAATTTTGCAGGTGTAAAATTTCCTCATTTCCGATATCTCTATTATACTGATGACACTTCTTCTTCGCTTAACTTTAAATATATTCAATTAGGAAATATTACGGGAAGCTCCACAGCCGGAACTCAAAGTTTTACAACACAAAACAATAATCTATATGCAGGTTTTGCAAAATTAAATGAACCTTCCAATGGTGGCGGAGGTGTCTCCAGAAATACACCAGATTTCGGTTATGTTAAATTTACAACAGATCCATCGAATAACAATGCTTGTTTAATAGGAAATAATTGTGCTGCTGGAAGCAATGGAAGAGGTGTTCGGTTTCGAATTGACCGAGTTCCTTATTTTGGTGGCTCTAGTGCAGAAAGCAATGATAATAGATTCACAAACTATGGTTTGTATGCTGGTGTTGATTCACTTTTTGTTTTTAATAATCGCATCTATGCTGCCAATGGTGGGCATAATCAAGTTGATCACAATGGTGGAATTATTCGATCTAATACTATAAACCCAGGTGCTTGCTCTGGAAAATACAATTGCAATTCGAATTGGACTGAAATTACTCCTAGATCTCATACTCATTGGCATGGATCTTCGGGAAATTGGTTTTCTTTAGAGCTTAGAAGATCTTCTGATTTTTCACCAGGTGACTTAGCATTCGCTCAATTCGCAGAGTATAAAGGAAATTTATTTACAATTAGAACAATATGTGTTACCAATCCTTCTACAGCATCTAATCATGCAGAAGCAGTTTCTTTACCAGCAGTAACTGGATGTAATGATGGATCAACTGTTAACAGGAGACCTCAGATTTGGAAGTGTGAACCAACTTTAACCTCTGGTACAACAACCTGCGAGTCAGGAGATTGGTCTGTAGTTGGAGACAATAATTCTGGAATCACGAATTTTGGTTCCAATGGCAATCATAGTGCTACTTTACTAGTTAGAAATGGAAATTATTTATATGTTGGTTTTGATAATGATTCTGGAATAGAAATTTGGAGAACTTCAGTTAGCAATCCAAGTTCAAATGCAAATGATTGGCAAAAAGTTTCTTCCAATGGATTAGGTGATCCTTTAAATATGCAAAATATATTTTCTGCAATATCAGTACCCGTTGGCTCATTATCCTATATATATGTCTCCACAGGTAAAAGTTCAGTTCCATTGAAAATATTTCGCCAACAAAATAATTAAATTATGAAATTTAGAAAGAATTTATTTCCAATATTTGATAAAAATTGGCAGTCTTACGATGCTTATCGTATCATGAAATTTTTAATTATGATTAGTTTAGTTTTATTAGTTTTGAATTGCCAACATGCAAGAATTCGCCTTATTCCTAGTTTACCTTCACAATGTATACCATGGTCAGAAAAACAGCAGAAAGACGATTGCCAAACATCACTTGAAATTATTCGAAATGATTTAGCTAAAAAGAAAACTGTAGAAAAAGAATTTCCGCAGGTTTATACTTACTGGGGATTCAGTCCTGATGATATTCAGGTTGATTTAAATAAAGAATGTCCTAAGGGAGTTTTTGAAATCTATCAATATTCCACTTTTATGAATGGTTTTTATGAACAACTTAGTATTGGTTTTTATTCTCCAAGAACTCTAAGGTTAACATGTTATGAATAAAAGAAATATTGAATTTGGCTCAACTCATCATATCAAAACTTACTGCCTACTTATATTAATGGTTTTACTTATTAGTTACTGCAACAAGACAACTCTTTCTTTAACTAAAGATAAAATTGAAACTACTTCCTATGAATCTAAAACGGAAAGTTATTTACTAGGCTATTACGAATTAGGACAGACAGAGGAATGGGTATGTCCCTCTGGATCTCATAATAAAGTTGTAATTGAAAGAAACAAATTTGATACCATAATTCATTTCGCAGTTGGTGGAGTATTCACAACCAGATCAAATACTATATATTGCTCGAAGTCAGTGGAAGTTGCTGATATCGAGCTTGATACGAAACCAAAGAATCAACCAAAACGAAAATAAAAAATAAAATCTTTTTAGAAATCTAAGCCCAAGGAATTACAAAACCCAATTCTTCAAACTTATTTTCTAATTCATCTCTTTCCCTGCTTTTTTTGGGTTGAGATAAATCTTCATTCAATAAGCCAAATTCAATAGCTTTTTGTATTGCAGCATCTTTTCCTTGTTTGTTATAAGAAGAAATTATTTCTTTTTCAATTCGGGTGAGTCCACTTGCATTTACACGATAATCCATAAATGCCTCCCATGCTAAGGGACACCATTTGCTGACTATTTCATGTCCTATCATTTTTGCAAAATTACGTATTTCCAACTGTGCATGGTCATCCATACGAAGAGCTAAAAAATGGAGAAGATTATGAAGATCTAGCTTCCAATAGGCTTCAGTATATGTTGATAATGGAAGATCTTTACGTGCTTGTTCTCTAGCTACACCTAGTTCTAACCTTTTTTGGTAGAGTTGAACAGCATCTTCATGAAATTTTTTCTCTGCTTTCGATAATTCTTTCCCTTGCTCTATTGGAAAATATCCCTCACTGCCTTGGCGATTTCCTCCCGATTGAAGTCTCCATTCAGAATCTAGGGTAGTCTGAGAAGAATCTATAGCGACTGAATAACGAGTTGAATATTCATTTACATTTGCCATACGATGACGTATCCATTGACGCCATGTATCCATAGGAACACGAACATGTAATTTTATTTCACACATTTCAAAAGGAGTGGAATGTCGATGCCTCATTAGGTAGCGAATCAGACCTCTATCTTCATGGATTTTCTTAGTCCCTTTTCCATAAGACACTCTTGCTGATTGAACGATTGAAGAATCAGAACCCATATAATCTACAACACGCACAAATCCATCATCTAATACTTTAAATGCCTTACCTAAAATCTCATCTAAGGCAGGTACATTCATTCTTTCTAATTTTTCAGGGATTTCTTCCATTATAGAAATTATGTCTATAAAATGAGCACACCAGAAAAGCTAAATTTAGTTTAGAAGAAAAATTTTTTATCTTTTAAGAATGGCTTTTTGTCATTTTTTAGCTATTATAAGGAAATATTCATGGTTATGAATTCTAGAAAAGCCTCAAAGATTGACACAGATGCATTACGTATCATAAAAAATCCAAAGATCCAAAGATCTGAAAATCTTAAAGTAAACCCTGAGGAAATTTTTATCTTTCCTGTTCCCAAACAGACTTACCAATTCTTGGAAGGTGTTTGGACATCTTTTGTAAATAAGATGGTCTCCTTGATTTACTTCGATGATGAACCATGTTTCTCTTATGCAATTTTTGAAATCATTGATAAAGATGCAATGAAGGTTGTTGCTACAGCGACTCATTTTAAACTCAAAGAACTTGCTCTGAAGAAAAGTGTTCCTGGCATTGATGAATTCATAAAACAAGCTAAACCAATTGCTTTGCTTGATCCACAAAATGAATCCTCAAGATATCTCCAAGAATCTATCATAGACTTTAACAATGGTTTGCGGCCAGAAATTAAATTTATTGATTTAAAGAATGAGCCAATTCACCCTGATAAACGTAGTCTACTAACTGACACAATGAACTATGCAGTTGGCCTTCCTATTTTCATTAAAGAAAATCCAATTGGAATTCTATGGGGAATAGCGAAAGACCCCATCCAAGAGCATGAGAAAATTGAACTTAGACAGCAATTCTTCTCCTTGTTTGACGTGATTGAATTTGTAATAGGTAAAGAACTAGACTCTCATCTTGATACTTACATGGCTCGTAAGAATATCGAGAAGGCGGACACACATTCTAATTCTAAGAGTTTGTTCTATACAATAACTGAGGAACAAAAAGAACCTGTAACTTCTATTATATTTCGCTCTCACCAATATGAAACAGAATACAGAATGGACGCTTCTTTCATTATCCCAACTAGTAAAGGATATGCGGTAAGCTTAAAACAATTTACTCCTGAAAAATTCAATGGATCAAAGAAGAACCTGCTTTTGATTCCTGGATTCTTCTGCAGAAGATCAGTGATGGATAAGCTCGCAAGAGAATTAGCTCTTAAATATGGGTACAGAGTGTTCTCTATGGATATGCGCGGTCGATCCAAGCAAACCATGCCTAAAAATGGTAAGAAAGAAGGTTGGACAGTTGATGATTACATCCAATCTGATTTTCCAGAAGTTCTCAACTGGTTGAAGAAACAATTTCCAGAAGAAATGACTGTTGTAATAGGTCATAGTATGGGCGGTATGATTCCACGGTTCTATACTGCTGCCTATGACAAAATTAGTGCGAACAAAGAAGGAACTAATTTACCTAAGCCAGAAGATTACATTGCTGGGGTAGTTGCCATTACATCCCCGAATTATATTCGCCTTAGTAGCAATATGTTCTATGTGGATCAAATCAAAAAAGGACTCAGCATGATTCCTTCTAGATCAGTAGTGGATTTCTTTTTAGGTATGGCTTCGTTTTCCATGCAGACTACTATTCAGACGATTGACTTGAAACGTTTCTTTAAAATGCTTTTGAATCTACATGAGTCATTAAGACCTTTTTCCTATGATATTGGAACTAAAATGCTTACAATTAAAGACTTCGTAGGTTACAAAGAGATTACTCCGCCTGAATGGTATTTTCTTGTGGAAGATGTGTTCTGTGAAGAATCAGTATCAGTGATTATGCAGTTTGTTCATTCACAATTATCAAACGAAGAATCTTTTATGTCTTCCGATGGTAAAATTAATTATACTCAAGAGATGAAAAATTTTGATCTACCTATTTATTCTATTCTTGGAACGGAAGACAAGATAGTTCCTATGGATACTAAAGTGGGCGACTTAGATTTACTAAAAAGTAAAAACAAAGTAGTTGAGAAATACGATCAAGGTCATTTAGGCATTATTTTCCATAATGAGACAGTAAGAAAAATTTGTGCGAATATCAATGATTGGATTTTAAAACTATAATTTCAAAGAAGAAAAACCTTTTCTTTAATTATTGTTTTGTGTCAATTCACAACTGATCAAAAGATTTGCGAGTAGATTCGAATTGTCTTGAGCTAAATACTTTCCATTCTTTAGAGAGCAATCCAATTGACTCTGCTGCTCAGAGTCGTTTGGATTTGCATAGATTGTCTTTTCATAACCTGATTCAGTAAAAACAAAGCAAGAACCAATTAAATTTTGATTAGAGCAAATAACACTGCTTTTCTTATATCCAGAATTACATACGGAATTTTGACTTTGTTCAATAGAGTTCAAATAGTAATATTCTATACAAGAAGGACTTTGACCTGATTGCGCCGAACAAGAATATGATAATTCATATGTAAGTTTTTGATTTTCTTCGGCCGAGAAAAAACTTGATGATTGGTTATTTTGCTGAAATGCTAGATAACTAAGGCGAAGGCATTCTTCTTTTTTAATTTCATTTTGCTTCTTTCTATCACTTCCACAAGAAAAGAATAAACCAATTAGTATCAGTATCAGTAAATTATTGAATTTATGTGAGTGTATTTTCATATTTTGAAGTAATCTAATAAAATAATTGCAACTGAGTTCTAATTTCATAGCTTCCTATTGTTAAAGTTGGATCTCCACTCAATTTAAAATAATCCGCCTGCCATTTTAAATTGTGCTTAGAGAAATAATAAGATATTCCTCCTCCCATTTCTCTTGATAATTTAATTTCTGGATTAGTTCCCTCCCAAGGTTTGAATTCACCCCACCTTGCAGTTAATTCCCAATTGCTCTCAAATAAATATGATGTCTGGATAAAATATCCATAAGTAGATCTGGAATATTCTCTTATCAATTGGTTATTAATATTTTTCTCAATATAAGGAAGATTAGCCTGTCTTGACAACAACTCTGTTAAGAAGGTGAATCCCATCCATTTAACCATAAAATCAGCACTGTAATGTCTATAGTCGAACTCTGCAAATTGATATACTTTTCCAAAAGTAGATCTCTCACGATTGGTTTTATTATTATACGCGGAAGCAATACCAATTGCAATTTTGGGAGTTTTTTCTCTTGCGAAATCTGTCTCTGCAAGTAATTCATCATCCACACCAGCAAGTCTATTGCTTAGGAAATTTCCAAATGGATAATATGTTAACTTTGCAATTGTTAATAATCCAGAACCAGGATTTGTTCTATTCCTTCCGTCTCCACCAAAAACTCCGAGATTGATACTTAGATAGTCAGTTAAACCAAATAAATTATTGGAAAAAGCTTGGATACCTACATCTCTGTCTAAATTTAATTCTGCATTGACAATAGATCGATCTGGCAATTGAAGTGCACCCGATGAAATCAATCTTTGTCTATTGAACGGAATCTTCATTTGTCCAAAAGAAAATTTTATTCGTTCTAGACCATTATAAGTTAAAATCGCATCTCTAAGTGGAACGTCCTGGTCAATTTCTTGGTCTCTCTCAGCAAAACCTAATTGAACATTATAATGCCACTCATCACCTTTCACCTTTCCTCTGTTAATCATTCTAAGACGTCGAATTTCAAAAGTGCTGCCTTCTTTATTCTTATCTTCAGGTACTATACGACTCGTACCTCTAAATTGTCCCCTGATTCTAATATTCATCAAGGATTCACCATCATCGCTTGTAATGGTAAAACCTTCGCCTACTCTAGAAGTAAACCAATTGGATTGAAATGTTGATGTTTCCTTTGCCCTTTCCTTATTTTTGATTTTGGCTTTTTGATCATCTTGATTGGGTTCTGAATTTTTATCTTGTATAGTATTTTTCGAAACATCGTTTTCTGCATTTTCTTGATTTACTTGGTTGTCAGAATCAGGTAAACCTTTATCTTCTGGCAAAATTGGATGCAAGCAAAAGAAAAAAAATAGTATTAATAATCTTAATAAAGGTTTCATGTGAGAATCTATGGGAATGAAAATATCTAAATAACAATGCTTTACCGAGGAAAAAATAGATCAACCATATGAGGAAAATTTTATTCCTAATTATTATCTATCTTACAATAACTAACTGTTTAGTAAAAAATTCTGAGGCAGCCGACTATACTCGGAACTTTGTTACCTTAAATAAATCTATTTTAGAACAATTCAAAGACTATGATGAAAGACAAATCCTCTATGGTAACCTAAATCCAAATCTAGAGAATAAATTATTTAAAGATTCTTCTGATAATCTATATCTTATTGTAAATGGGAAATCCATAAATGGAAGAAATATGAAACTTCAGATCGATTCATTCGAAAAGAAAAATTCTGATTACTTTCTTCGAATAGATTATAAAAAATTAACCTGGAATAAAGAAAACTTATACCAGATCAAACGAAGACAAAAAGTTAAAATTGGAGAGTTTAAACCATCCATCGTCTGGGAAAGTTTAGCGAAAATCATTCAAGAAAATCCTAGCAATTCATTAACTCAAAAGAAACTTTGTATGACTTTTGAATGTTTGGTAGAGGAAACTAAAGATTATAAAATTCTTAGCTATGAATTCACTGAGAAAACTAAAAAAGCCTACCCTGAGTTTTATGAAAAGTATGCCAATCGATTTGACCAATTGAAATTTAGAACTGTTGTGATTCCAAATGGAGATTATTCTATACCCATTGTAATTGAAAATTCCAATCGTAAGTTAATATTAAAATTTCCTAAGTCTGGAGAAGATATCTGGAAAAATCCTCGAAGATTAAATTTTGTTTTAGATTTTTCCCTTAAGACCTTTGGTCTCACCTTTAATGTTCAGAGAATGCAATACATATTGAATTATAATAAAAATAAAAATACCGAGACACTAAGTGGACAATTCTATGGAACACCAGAATACAATTTAGATGGAAGGTTTTTCTATATAATTCCGCAAGGTTTGGTTGATTTCTTTATACCTGGAAATATTGAAGAATACTTAGATAAAGGACTTACATTATTAACTGTTGGGACTGATGGAAAATCTGGAAATAGATTTAAAGCAAATTATTATGGAAAAGGAATTTCAGCTTATTACAACTTAGAATCAAGTTCTGAAACCTATCAAAAAAGATTTTCACTTTTCTCATCCAAAAAAGATCCAGACAAAAAATCACCAGGTGATATAGAATACTTTATTCAGGATTTGTGGAAGGAAATTTCGAAGGATCTTGATCCATAGGTGTAACAGAACTTACTTTTCCTTTCGTATTTAAAAATTCCATGAAATTTGAATTCTTTCGAAGCGCGTCAAAATCATCCTCTTCTTTTGCTAATTGCCAATAAGAATCTTTTATATCTGTCGCCAGTCGTATGTATTTTTCGGTATTAGCTTGATCACCAATAGTTGCATATGCCTTAGCGGTTAAAAAATACGCAGCAGAGGATTTATTAACTTTAATTAAAAATGGAATTGCTTTCTTCGGATTTCCAGAATAATAAAAGCTCTTACCACGGTAGAAAAGAAATTCTCTATTATCAGGGTAGGATTTTTCAATTAGTTGAAAGTAAGTTTCAGCTAAATCATACTTTTCTAAGTTAGTATATTCCCTAGCGAGTTTTAAGAAACCTAAATACAATTTCTCGGGAATAGAATTCAATTTAGAATATTTACTTTTAACTTTAGTTTCGAAGGCAAATAATGGAATAGCATCTTTGTTCTTAGATTCATATTTGCAAACAGAATTGTACATATGAATTTCAAGTTGTTCTGAATTGTCTTTTAAAATTTGTTCAGAGGTAGAGATGCATTTATCCAAATTACCTGATTCATTGTAAAGATATACTAAAGCAATGAGTGGAGTTTCTTTATGATTAAATTTGTATGCTTGTTGAAGAGAGTTTTCCGCTTCTGTATAGCGTTTCAACTTATATAAAGATATGCCCTCATTCAAGTTAAGATAATAATTAAAATTTTTATCATCATCTGGTATGTGCTTCCTAGCTGATTGAAAATATTCTAAAGACTCTAAATATTTTTCTAATCTGGCTAGAGTAACGCCTAACTTATAAGAGTAACTTGGCTTTGTAGAAAATTTTTGCACAAGAGGCTTAATGTAAGATTCTGCTTTCTTATAATCTTTTTCATTGAATGCAATTAAAGCAAGTTCCCATCTAGCTTCTTCATCATTCGAGTTTTTAGATAGGATAGCTTCATATTCAGATTTTGATTTCTTACTTTTGCTACTGGAACTATCATCAGTCTGAGTAGAATTACTATTTGTGGAATGATGGGAAATTCTAGATGGACTTTTACCTCTGTTTGCATCAGCTTTTTCATAAATCTTTTGAACTTGAGAATTGCCAGGATTTGTTTTCAAGTATTTCGATGAATAAGAAGCAGCAAGATCCCATTCTTGGTAGTAATTATAATACAGAGCGAGCTTTAGTAAAGAGGTACTTCGATGATTCTTGGTAAGATCTCCATCTACAGCTTTTCGAAACATGGATATCGATTTATTAAAATCTTTCTTTGATTCATAAATATATCCCATATAAATATAAGGAGTTCCATCGTTAGGATTTTTATCTGCATAACTCTGGAATTGCTTCAAAGCAGTTGCATAGCTCTTTTGTGAGTATGATTTCTTTGCTTCTTTAAGTTCAGCTGGCTCTGATTTTCTACTTTGGGAAGGAATCGGAGAAACAGCAAAAATGCACAGAATCAGAATAATCTTGGAAAAAATAGATATCTTCATTAAACCCTTGGCTTTTAGACCAAGCCTAGATCCTTTTTGATTTCTCTGAGGCTAATTGTCGAGAAGCTTTTAAAGAAACACTCATTGTAGTAATCTGAGGATTGACTGATAATCCTGTTGGGTATACAGATGCATCCATAACAAAAATATTTTCATGCCCATAGAGTTCTAGATTAGGAGCCACAGCTCCTAAGTCTTTACTTCCCGCTGCTTGGATAGAACCATGTGGGTGAGCAGAACCAACTGCAAGGTAGCCTGGTTCAAATTTTTCGTTTAATACCCAATCAAAATTCATTCCAGGTTCAACTGCAATCGGTGCAGTAAATCTTGGAAATGGCATAACTAATTCTGTAGCTCCTGCTGCTACACTAACTTCCGCAAGAGACTTTAAACCTCTAAGCATATTTCTTCCATCAGTAGGCGTTAGCTCGAAATAAACTTTTCTTTTTCCAAAACTCCATTTTACAGAAGCATTAGCTTCGCCATCTGCTCCATCACGAACTAAAACAATTCCTGCATTGTAATTTGTATAATCCTTGAGCACTGAAAATTGAGTATTTCCATAAAAAGGAATCAAGGAAGATGCAAGTGTAGGTCTATAAGGCGCAACTTCTAACCAATAACCATAACCGCTACCGTCTTGGTTGTGCCCGTCTTTGATCACAACAGATTGTGGTGGACCTTTGTACATATTTATTTCATTTTTATATTTTGCGAAGATGGAAGATGTTGGATGAACTTTTAAATTTCTACCCACCCAATCATTACCGAGAGAAGATCTTTGCAACAAAGCTGGCCCTTCAATAGCACCGGCTGAAACTATTACTACTGGTGCCGAGATTTCCATTTTCTCTATAATTTCAGAAGGAGCTTTTTCATATGCATCGGGAGAAAATTCTGCATACACTGTCTTCATTTTTCCATCAGAAATTTTGATCGCTCTCATATTGGGAACAACAATTGCTCCATTTTCTAAAGCATCTGGAATCCAGGTTAAGAAAGTAGACTGTTTTGCATTGATTGGGCATCCTAAACCACATCTCCCAAGTCCTATACATCCCCGATTATTATTCTTTAGTATTTCTGGATGGAGTCCTAATTTCTTTCCACCATCCATCAATACATTATTGTTTGGATTTATGAGATCGTTAGGTACGACATGTACACCGAGCCTATCATGAACTTGGTCAACATAAGATTTCATCGAATCCAATCCATAGCCAGACCAACCAAATCGATCAGCCCATTCGTTGGTTACATAATCAGGAGGGTATAATGAAGTCTGCCAATTAACGGTGGTAGATCCACCAAGCGTTCGACCTTGTACTATACTGAGTGTTTGGTCTTCGGAAATAATAAATCCTGCATCCCTATACATTCTTGATTGAGCAAGAAATTCATCACCTGTAAATTGCATAGGTGTTAGATAAGGACCCTCTTCGATAAGAGCCACCTTCCATCCATTTTTTGCCAATTCAGCAGCGGCAACTGCCCCACCTGCACCAGAACCTATCACTACTACGTCTACTTTTAGCTTCCATTTTCCATCTTGGATGCCTTCTCTTTTTATAGTTTCAGCATGTTTTTTAGGTATGATGATTTTAGAATTGATTAATGGAATGCTCATGATGTTCTCCTGAAATGTTAAATCTCATCTCTCTTAGATGATTGTTATGAGTTATAACCCATAAAGGCTTGGAATTTTTTATCAGAGGAAAGTAAGGTAAATGAAAATTGCCTAAGAATACTAAATAATCCCCGTTTCATTGATAAGCTCGAAGTCTTCCAACTTAGAAGTCTTTTCTCCATTTCATCTTTATCTAACTTACTGAGTGGTGTGAATGAAAAATCTAAAGCGAGAGCAACCAAAGTAGATGAAGGAATTCCTGCAAGAAAAAGTATGATGTCTTCTGTCTCAATAGGATAAGGATGACCATAAACATAATTATCCAAGGCAATTCCTAAATCAAAGTCTTCTATTGGATTACCTTCTAAGAATACTTTTTGAATTCCATGAAAACTAAGATAGTTATCTTCTGAAATTCCTTTTAGCCTTGGAATGTTACCATGGGCAGCACAACCTATTGTTTTCGTTCCGATATAAAAAATAGCGGATATTTTAGCCAAAAGCTTTAAGAACTTATTTCTTGAAATTGTATTCTCTATCATAAGTATTTATTATATCGAACATTTGCATCTTAAAAAAGTACTGTCTAGTAAAATTTTCCCTCAATACGAAAATTATCAATGCAGATTACAAACTGTAAAAGAAAAATGGAAAGCGAAATGATACTTTTGAATAGAAAAACTTTATTGATGAGTTTCTTGTTTATACATTTTGTAACATCTTGTCGTTTTATTACACCTCGCTATGATATTTGGTTGGATTCTGAATTATCTCCACCTTTACCTTATGAAGCAATCATTTCTGAAAGTTATTATGGTCCTAAACCTGAAGGTCGATGGAATAGAAATGTTACAGCTATCGTTCTACACACAACGAAAGGATTAACAGCTCAAAAGTTTCTAGAAGAATCTTGGAAGAGCCAATGGAACGTTCATTTAATAATTGATCAGGATGGAAAAGTTTATGGCGAAGAATATCCCGCAAGCATCCTTTATCCAACCTCACCTGGATTAGATGATGTTGCGATTCATATTGTCCTAGAGGGAGATACTAAAAAAATTCTAAAGAATAAAGATCAAATTTTTAAAACAAAAATGATCCTGCAGTCTCTTACAGAAAAATTAGGAATCGTGTTGAATAATTTCGATGTTGCATCTCGGGAAGGAATCTTTACACATTTGCAAGTAAAGAAAAGGTTTGGTGGTTTTATCGATATTAAAGATCACGGTGAATCTGAACTTTTAGAAATGTTTCTCCAAGATTTAGGAGGAAAGTATTATCCTGAAAACGAATGGAAGGATAGATTTGAAAAGGAATGGGTTCTCCGGAAAGAAAATATTTCTGCAATAAAAAAATCATTCCAACCTGATAGAGGTAGATCGATTACAGGCACGCCATTAATTGAAATCAAATCTCTTGAACAAACGGAAGAAAATCTTGCGATTGAATCTAGAAGAATTCAATACACACATAAAGGAAAAATTTCTCCATCATGTTTAGTTCTTCATTACACTGCTATTCCTAATTATGAGAAAACTATCTCTGTTTTGGAAGCGAGAGCCTTGAATGCGACCTTTCTGGTTGATAAGGATGGAAAGGCCTACCAACTTTTGGACACTTTGTACGAGCTTCCCTCTACTGCATACGGAACCAATCAAAAATGCGTACAAATGGAAATTGTAGGAAAGGATACAAATGACTTACTTTCCAATCCAATACAAATTGGAAAAGTAGTTGAATTAACGAAAGAACTCTCAGAAAAATTTAATTTCCCTATATCAAATGAACGGATTGAGAGTTTTAGTGGAGTCTATTCCCATACCCAAGCGAAAAAGAAATTTGGAGGTTCTATTTATCTCACAGGTAAAGATTTTGATCCTGGGGAAGAATACATGGAACTCATTTTAAACAAGGCCAATGGTAAATATTTTGCAGAAAAAGATTGGTATGATCGCCAAGGAAACAACTGGGTCATATTAGATCGTAATTTTCAACCTTAATCTTATAGTTGATATTGTCTAATATATATGGCCAAAATTCTACGATTTGGAATTATTATTCCGTTATTCTTTTCCTGTAATTTATTTACAAATTCCAATAACACAAACAAAGATATTTTACTCATAAGTGATGCTAAATCTCGTTACAAGCAAGTACAGAATGTTCGATATGATTTAAATTTAACCATTGGAGAAGATGAGAATTTTACAGGAAAGGCGAAGATACATTTTGATTTAAAACATTTGAATGCTCCTTTGAAATTTGATTTTCATAGAGGTAAGATTGAATCAGTTTATATAAATGGTGTGGAGAAATCCGTTGAATACAAAGAAGGCTTTTTTACTATTTCCAGTAATCTATTAAAAATAGAAAATAACACTATTGAAATTTCTTACAGCCATCCCTACAGCCATAGCGGGAATGGTCTTCACCAGTTTAAAGATCCAGAAGATGGAGAAACATATCTTTATTCTCAATTTGAATCATTTCACGCCAACCAAATGTTTCCTTGCTTTGACCAGCCAGATATCAAAGCTACATATAAACTAGAAGTAGAAGCACCTAGCAAATGGAAGGTAATTTCTTCTACTCTGGCGAGCTCAATTGAATCTAAACCAAATTCACTTAGCTTACATAGCTTTCCTGAGACTAAGAAATTTTCTACTTATATATTTTCATTACACGCAGGCCCATACGCGGAATGGTCTGATTCATCATATAAGATCCCATTGAGACTTTTTTCAAGAAAATCCAATTTAAAATACATTGATTCCAAATTTTGGTTTCAAATAACTAAGCAAGGGTTTGAATTTTATGAGGATTATTTTGGTATTGAATACCCTTTTTCAAAATATGATCAACTAATCGTCCCTGAGTTTAATTTTGGAGCCATGGAAAATGTTGCTGCTGTAACTTTTACAGAAAGACTTCTATCAAGAGGAACTGTAACAAGAAGCGCTAAAGAAAAAATAGCCAATGTGATTCTTCATGAGATGGCTCATATGTGGTTCGGGAACCTTGTGACAATGAAATGGTGGGATGGTCTTTGGTTGAATGAAAGTTTTGCTACCTATATGGCTGCTAAAGCTCAGTATGAAGCAACAGAATTCAAAGAGGCTTGGGAGTCTTTTTATACTGGAATGAAAACTTGGGCATATACCTCAGATCGTTCTTCAACAACTCACCCTATCCAAGCTGAAATCAATGATACGGAAGAAGCGTTTGTTAACTTTGATGGCATCACATATGGTAAGGGTGCATCTGTTCTCAAACAACTGGAGTATTTTGTAGGAGATAAAAATTTCCAAGCAGGAGTCTCTTCCTATTTAAAGAAATACTCCTATTCCAATGCAGAGCTTAGTGATTTTTTAAATGCCATAGAAGTAGTTTCAAAGAAAGACTTAAAGCGTTGGTCGATAGAATGGCTTCAGAAGGAAGGAACAAATACTTTATCATATACCCAAAAATGCAAAGCAAATCAGCTTAAATCTATCGAGTTGCACCAAGGCAATGGACCTACTTCAGATATTCTCCGCTCGCATCGCTCTAAATTAGCTTTGATTCAATTCAAAGAATCGAAATCTGAAATTTATAAAATCCTTGATGCAGAATACCGTGGATCTACCACCAAACTAGATTTTCAAAATTCAGAAAACCTTCCCTGCCCTGATTATATTTTTCTGAACTATGGAGACTATGATTTTGTACGAACTGAAATTCCAAAAAATTTCCTAAAAGAAACTAATCTTTCTTCACTCCGGATGATTTTATCTGAATACCAAAACCTTTTGCAGTCACTTATGCTTTGGAGAAACCTATTTGAAGAAGTTAAAGATGGTAATTTAAAATTAAGTAATTACAATCAATTAGCCATGGAAGAGCTTCCAAAAGATCCAAGAGATTTGATAATAGAATCTAATTTAGGCCACATAACATCTGGTAGTTTCATATCCTACCATTCCTTCTTATATTTTAAACATCAATCTGAAAGAGATAAATTATTGACAGAACTTGAAAATTATGTTTGGAAAAACATGGCAAGTTCACCTGGAAGCAGTGATCGGAAAAGATTCTGGTTCCAGAATTATATTTCCGTTGGTTCCTCAAAAGAATTCCACAATAGATCAGTGAATATATTAGAAAATCGTGAGTTGATTTCTGGGTTAACAATTGACCAAGATCTACGATGGTCATTACTTAAGAAAATTTGTTCCTTTCATTATGATGATAATAAAATAAAAAATCTTCTGGCAAATGAACTAAAAAGAGATAAGTCAAAATTTGGAGCAGACAATGGTCTCGCTTGCGAAGCAGCACATCCAGATCCAGTGACTAAAAGCAAATGGATGTCCATTTTAGTTTCGCCTACCAAAGAATATTCGGCAGCTACCTTAAGAACAGTTATGTATTCTATATTTCCAATTCATCAAAAGAATTTACAAATTCCTTTTGTGGAATTTTTCTATAATCATATAGAGAATAATAAAATTGGTGGAGATGAAAACTATTTAGAGATCTATTCTGAAATGATGGCACCGCAATTTTGCACAGAAGAAAATAAGCATATGCTCAAAAAATTTCTTTCTCATTCAAATAAAATTCCAGCTACAGTTCGAAAAAGTTTAGAGTTGAATTTAGAATCAGAAGAAGACTGTGTTATGGTTCGTAAATCAGATATTTAAATTAAAAATGTAACCGCATTTGTTATAACTTCAACAGTCATTGGAATCTTACCTATGTCTTCGCCATCGCAATCAATGATGGCAGAATTATTTGGATCCAGAGGAAGAATTTCAATTTTTTTACATTTATAGGATTCTACTTTTGGAGTATTTGAGATTGTTCCGTTGTAAAACTTTTTAGAATAGAATACTTTTTGAAATAAATTCCAATCACCTATCACAACAGCATCTAAATATCCATCGCTTAATTCTGAATTAGGCGATACCCTCATCCCGCCTCCAAAGTATTGTCCATTGCATATTGCTAAAGAAGTTACTTTTCTTTCTAGCCACTCACCATCGTCTAATCTAAATTTGATTGATTTGTTTTTGTAACTTAGAATATTTGCAATACTTCCTAAGTAGTAAGAGAAGCCTCCAAATTTCTTAGATGATTTGTTAACAGTCTGCACTACAGCCCCAGCCATCCCGCAGCCAACGATATTTATAAAATAGCGTGTAATAAATTCTCCTGATTTCTCAGAATTATAACTAACTAAACCAACGTCCGTTTTTCGAATCTTACCATTTTTTATTTTATCTAATGCAAGATTCAGATCTCCAGGAACTCCCAAAGTTCTTGAAAAGTCCCCTCCTGTACCTAAATTCAATACTACAATAGAAACTTCAGACTTTTTTGATCTAATGATTCCATCAACTACTTCGGAGATTGTTCCATCCCCTCCTATGATCACAAGTATTTCTATACCTTTCTCACAAAGATCAAAAGCAATACTACTGCCATGACCTTTAGTAATTGTAAAAGTTACTTCTATCTTCCCGATTGTATCTTCAATCCTCTTGAGCAATTGATCCCAATTCTTCCCAACACTACCACCGCCTGAATTTGGATTTACAATGAAATGCGTTTTTTTGCTCATAGAAAATACCTTTACAAACTAAAAAATTCAGGTAAACTATAAAATAAAAAAGCTAAACCACAATAAAAAAGGTTTTTCAATTTTTTGACTAAATTTTATACTTTGGTTCCTAGCATGATTTATCCTAATAAGAAAAATCCTATACCTGAGAACATTACTATTCGCAAGCCTTTGTCTCAAATTACAAATAAGCTTCCAATTCATTGGCTAGATGGTAATATTATTAAGACACAGGTTGCGAACGCATTATCTATTATTTTCAAAAATGAAGAAGAATATTTTATAAAGACAGTTAGAAAGTTCATTCCTCGAGTTAAAAATCAAAAATTAAAGAAAGAAATTATTTCCTTTATTGGACAAGAAGAACAACACTGTGAATTTCATTCTGAATTTTGTAACAAATTAGTAGACCAAGGATTTGATTTCAAATTTTTATCTTTTAATCTTAAAAATTTAATTTATGGAACTATGGGAGCTTTCTTTTCTGATGAATTAAACCTTTCTATAGCATCTGGATTAGAACATTACAATAAGACAATTGCTGAACTTTCCTTAAGCGACAAAGTTTTTAGTAATTCTGACGCTAACCTTAGAGAGCTATTTGAATGGCACTTAGCAGAAGAATTGGAGCATTCAAACGTTGTTTATGATCTTTTGCAAGAAATTGATTCTAGCTACTTTCATAGAATCCAAGGATTAGCGATAGCTTCCTTAGTTCGAAATTTTACATTAACAACGACTACAGCTTCTATGGTCGCGCAAGACGATCTGAGTCAATTCTTGAGGATTTGGAAAGAATCCAAAGAATTTTTCTTTACAAAAGATCAGATTCTTTATAAATTATTTTTACAAATTATTAATTATGCTAAACCAGATTTTCATCCATCTCAGCATAGTATGACCGATATTATTAACGATATTTTTAAAAATCGAAATTTTGAAATATTTTTCTCTAAGAAATCTGCCAATCAACCAGAACAAAAAGTAAGCAAAAGTGAATAAAGAAACACTACTTAATCCAGAACCAAATTTAAAGATCTACTTAAAGTATTCACAGCCTGAAAAAGAAAAATTAATTTTGTTTTTACATGGTTATCCTGACACACATCGAACTTGGGATGTCTTGATGGAAGAACTTAAGGCTAACTACCAAGTTGCAGCTATTGATATGAGAGGTGCTGGAAGTTCATCAAGACCTGAATCTAGAAAATCATTTAATATAAAGAGAATTTTCAAAGATATAGAAGTAGCGATAGAATTTTTAGATCCAAAGAAAGAGAAATCAGTTCATCTTGTTGGTCATGATTGGGGTTCTTTGATTGGATGGTGCTTTGCTTCTGATCCCATCTCTTCAGGACATATTAGCACTTATACAGGAATTGCGGGACCTCATCCATCTTTGGCAATGAAACAAATGCAATCTTATGCGAATCGAGGAATTTTCTCATGGAATATTGATGAGATTATGCGATTTTTTAAGCAAGGAACTATGTCTTGGTATTTCCTATTCTATCAAATACCAATTCTACCCGAATTGAGCTGGACTTTAGGATCTGTAACTTTCTGGCATGCTATGTTGGAAGCTGGTGGAGTTCCAAAATCAGATCCTATGTGGGATTATAGCCCAAAAGAAATTCTTCGATCATCAATAGGTCCTATTCAATTGCACAGAGAACTTATGCAAGGTGCAGAAGTTCCTTTGCCTAGTAAAATAGAAACTCCTTGCCATGCAATTATTCCCATAAATGATTTTGCAATTACACCTGAAATCTATGAAAACCTATCCGATCATGTCGTACACTTTCGGAAAAATTTCATGGATGCTAACCACTGGGTTCACCGCGAGAAACCGAAAGAAGTCGCTCATCTCATTCATGATTTTATAAATACTTTTGATTCTTAAATAGAAAAATATAAAAGTTAATTATTTAAAATATTTTTTTGCAGAATACCTGTTATATTTTAAATTTCAACAATCACTGTTACTTTTTTCGACTTAAAATTTTTTATTTCGCAGATGCCAATCTTTTTGAACGATCTTCTTCTAATAATGCTTCGATGAGCTCGTCCATATCGCCTTCCATAATTGAACTCAAGTTATGACTGGTAAATCCTATTCTATGATCGGTGCAACGACCCTGAGGAAAATTATAGGTTCGAATTCTTTCCGAACGATCACCTGAACCAATCATTTGCTTTTTAATTGCGTCACTGGATGCTTTAGCTTCTTGCATCTTTTGGTCTAATATCCTTGCTCTAAGAATTCTCATTGCTTTATCACGGTTTTTAATCTGTGATTTCTCATCCTGGCAACTCACGACTATTCCTGTTGGATTATGTGTTAGTCGAACAGCGGAGTCAGTAGTGTTTACATGCTGACCACCGGATCCCGATGAACGAAACACATCAACTCGAATGTCAGATTCCTTGATTTCAACTTCTTTCTCTTCCGCTTCAGGTAAAACAGCGACTGTTACTGCTGAAGTGTGAATTCTTCCACCAGATTCGGTCGTAGGAATTCTTTGTACACGATGTGTTCCACTTTCAAACTTGAAAATATCATAGGCCTTATCATCTTCTATTGAAAAAACGATTTCCTTAAATCCACCGATTCCTGTTGGACTCGAATCAATTAACTCAACTCTTAGTCCACATTTATCCGCATATTTATTGTACATACGAAATAAATCTGCACAGAAAAGCCCTGATTCTTCACCACCTGTTCCTGCTCGAACTTCTATTAAAATATTTTTACCAGAATTTGGATCGGGAGGAAGCAACATGATTTCAAGCTCTTTAGAAAGAGCTTCTAACTTTTGCTCACCTTCCTCTATCTCCGATTTCAACATTTGATGCATATCTTCGTCTTTTTCATTTGGCAAAAGTAATTTTGCATCATTGATATCTTTAAATATATTTAAATAATCCTGTGCTTTTGTATATACAGGCGTTAGCCTTGATCTTTCTTTATAGATTTCTTTCAGTTTGCTTGGATCGCTCACCGAAGAAAGTTCATCATCCAGTCGAAGGTATTTTTCTTGAATTTTTTTGAGTCTATCTACCATGTATAAGGAAAGAGTAGAAAGAGACCGTTTTTTGCAAAATCAAAATTCATCCATTAACCTTCCTGAAAAATCCAATCAAATGGACATTTTTCTCCAAAAGCTAGTAGAAATGCTATCTGGTATCCAAGATTACCAGAGTCCTTATTCAAAGATTACTGAAGATCCTGAGCTAGTTGTGGATGAAATTATCAAAAACTGTGCCTGGAAAGCTAGTACTATCAGTGCCACTTGTTCTTTACCTGGTGGAGCTTTTGGATTTTTCACTCTACTACCTGAATTAGTTATGATTTTTCGCATTCAGGGAATGATGATCAAAGATATTGCTAGTGTTTATGGGAAAGAAGCGCAGTTGAATCGAGAGCTATTGCTTTTCTGTTTATTTAAACATGGTGGAGCACATCTGTTTCGAAAGTTTATTGAGGAAACAGGTGTAAAAATTCTTATTCGACCTACAACCGTGCGTGCCTTCCAAGCTTTATTGCAAAAAGTGGGATTGGATATCTCGAAGAGAGTTCTAAGAAAGAATTTTGCTAGATGGGTTCCTTTTGCGGGAGCTGCCATCACAGGAACCTTTGCTTTTCTTGATACCAAGGCAGTTGGCAAAAACACAAAAGATGTTTTTACGAAAGAAATCGAATTTTCAGAATTAAAAGAAGTTAGCATTGAAGAATAAATCTATAGTTTACAAACATTACATTTTCATCATTTCACTTAGTTTATTAATCTCCCAATGTAGATCCAAACACGAAACTTTCTTGGAAGAAGTGAATCAATATCTTGAGGTTCAAAAGTTTGAGAAAGCTTTAACCATCATTCAAAATAAACTAGAATCAAAACGTGATTCTGATGAGGTAATTTCTCGAACTAGCCCTAAGAGAGAACGTGTACTAAGAATGTCTGAAGATAGAAATAGGATAGTTTGGTCAGAAGACGAAAAACTAATTTACCGAGATATTCCTAATCCAATGGTAAAAACCAAAACCTTATCTGCCCTTCCATTCGATTTCAGAATTTCCAATAACGCAGAATTTGCTTTAGTATCTTTTCGCTTGAAAAATACCAAAGGCTGTAGAATGAAAGCCATATCTATGTTAAATGATGATGTGGATTTCGATTCTGGTGCACACATAGCCTGTCGAAATTCAGGTGGTATTACAAAAGATGGAAAATATATTTATTATTTCATTGATGAGAGTCTTTACAAAGAAAAAACAGAGCCACCTCGAAAGCCCATCAAAGTTCTAGATGCCTCAAAAATAGCTCCTCCCTTTAGCAAACTACGAAATAAGTATTCCTTGCTTCCTATAGAAGATAATTTTATTCTTATGACTGGAATTGCTGGATCGTACAATATGTACTATTTACAGACCAAAAATGATACTAGTGAATTGATTTCAAAAGATATTCTCAGTCCTAAACTCTATTATGGAAATGGAAATTCATTTTTTGCCATAGGTGGGAAAATTGGATCATGGTATTTACGCGAGGTTGAATATTCTGCTGGGAAAAAGCCCAAAATCAATAAAGGTTTTTCTATTAGCCGAAGAGAAATTGAACCTTGGAAAACTTCGAACAAAAAGGATTTCTTATCATTTTATAACAAATCAATTTATAAATGGGGACCACTTGCAAAGAAAATAGAATATCCCATTCAATGTGAAAGAGGATGGGGTGTGGCCAGAGATTACATTATTTACGAAAACAAGATAGGTGAGTTGGTTTTAGCTAATACTACCTATTCTGATGAAGATTGGGCAGTATTAGACTTATATAAAGAAGTGAAGAAAAATATTAAGGATTAAGCAGCCTGGGATTTATCCTTTTGTGCTTCAAAAACCTTACAAGAACTGTATTTATCCGATAGACATTTTTTTGTTAATGTTTCAAAATCTGATTTCATTAATACTGTTGAAGAACTCGGGCATTCATCCAACTTTTGTGTATATAGGGGACAACGAATAAAATATTCGTTTTTTCTTTCATCTTTCTTTTTGCCCATGCGTTATATTCCGAAATAGTTTTTTAGATTTGTCAATAGGTTTTCTTAAAAAAATTAAAAATATAAATTCAACATTTTTGGATTCTTTTTTTCACTAGAACGAACTGGTTCCAGATTTTCTCGGCTTGAGTAACTCTGGGGGACATCTTTTATGTCCCAAATACTTCCATTCCAAAATACTTGCAGATACACTTTTGCATTCGTTTCAACCGAACGATCTTTTAAAGAATATCGGTGCCAAGTATCTGGTTCTTGAAGTTCTAAAAGTTTATTTGATTCATCTGTAATTTTATCTGAAATAAAGGAACTAGCTGGAGAAACCAATCCATCAACCTTTGATTTTGAAATCTGTGAATAAACCGAGCTGTAAAAAGAATCAATCCCGATAAGAACACCTACCTTCCAACCAGGAACCGCTATGATTAGGTCTTGTTTAATTTCTCCTGGAGTAAGCAGATCTTTCTCCCATTGGCTTAGGTTGATTTTTTTAATAATCTGATCTATCGCCTTTCCACTTGAAAGATAGGTAACACTACTATTATAAAGTTTTCCCTCACCTGCTACCAATTCCCCTTTTATAATCTTGGGTTCTGGCAGAATAATTGATCCAGCGATTATACTTACAGAATACTCTTTTGCTAATTCAGAAAAAGTATCATTGTAAATTTTGGCTACTTCATCTTTTTTCAAGTGAATGATGGATTCCCATTCTAAAGTATTTTTCGAACAAGTCGAATTCTCGCAGTATTTTTGATACTCTTCTATTTCATTCTTATGAGAAGATTTTATCTCATTGAATGCGGAAGAATAAGAAGATAAGTACACTGCTTTATTTTCGTTGATCAGATAAAGTCCAGTTCCAACATGTTCTGGCAAGATAATCAATGTTTTACGATCGATGATTTTCTCGTTTTTGCCTTTTTCAAAAATAGGTCTTAAACTTTTTTTAAAATTCTCTGCTGAATAGAAATCTAGTGGAAGAAAATTTGGTTCTATAGCAATTAAATTTCCTAATTTACGATCTGTTCCGTTTAGAACATATTCTATTGTCTTAAATCTTTCTTCAGAATCTGATTTATAATTAGCAAAATCTGCCTCTTGTAGAGCTGGATCGGAAGGCTTTAGAAATTGTTTTCCATAGAAAGGCAATGCAAATAGAAAACCAAATATTAGAATTCGAACCCAAGGAAAATATAGATTATGCATATTCTTTCAAATAGATTTGTACTGCTTCTAACATATAATCTTCAAAGAAAGATTCAGGCTTATAAGTATTCACATCTACCCATTCCATAAATTCATGCTCATCAGAAAGTACAATCTCTCCACCTTTATAAATTGCTTTATATCCAATAATTACGCAAGGATGATTTCCTTCTGTTACCCTATGCTTATGAATTAAGAAGGGTCTAGGTTCAATATCATACTGAAATAATTTTCCCATTTCCTCTTCTAGTTCGCGTTTAACGGAAAGCATCCAATCTTCGAAAAATTCTGTTTCATCCATTCTACCACCAGGCAGATCACCGTACCCAGATTTTCTATCCTTCATGATTAAAAGAGAATTTCCTTTTCTAAGAAAAACTTTTTGAGTAATTTGAAAAAATCCATGCTTAGACAATTTTTTGTCCCCACTTATCAATTTCATGATCAACTGCATAGAGCTTACCTGCAGGAAGCTTTCCAGATTTTTCTTGTTCAACTATTCCTAAGGATACAGTTAATAAATCGGAAATGATTGTATCCATAATTTCGGTTGGTGCTCCGTAGTATAGAAAGTTTACAGGACTTAAATCTGAAAGCATGAATACATTACGTTCAACATTCTTTCCATCTTTCAAAAATTTAAAGCAAGCAATTCCACCCTGATCCATCTGAGATTGTGGATCTATAATTCTTCGTAGCTCAACATTTACTTTTGTTCCATTGATTGAATCTATTTTATTTAATAACAATTGATTCAACCAATCAATAAAGTGACTAAACTCCGCTGTCTTAGTGGAACCTGATGCTAAGTAGATATTCTTTGATTCGCTATGAAAGATAAAGTCTGACCAAAAATCTGATTTGAGTATAGATTCTCCTATTACACCTAAAAATAAATCCGTCTTTAAAAGTTTCTCACGTGACACTTGGTCTATACTGGCAAATGTCCAAGACTCTGTAGTTTTATTTTTTATATCGATTTCGATTAGATGATCGTTCGTATCATGCAAACGACTTCCTTTTAGATACTTACACAAAAAGCCTCCAATATTTCCAGAAGATCCTAGAACTAAGAACTTTCTTCGAGATAGGATCTTTCCCTGACCATGCAAAACGTCCTCGATAGCTTTTAATATAGACTGAGCAACTTCTTTGGATTCTTCTTTAACTTTTTGATTAGAAATGGCAATTGAATAAGCTGGTAGAAATAATTTTCCTTTTTCCTTCTCAACATTAAGCAGCCTATCATAGCCATTGCGTGTGTGCTCAACTGTGCCAACTAAAACTTTTGATAGAATATCAGCTATTGGTAAATTGCCTATTGAACTATTTATTTCATATTTATATTCTAAGGCTACATCCTTAAATGAAAATCCTTCTAATGCAAAATTATTCAAAAAAGGAGCAATATATCCACCGTCTTCAACAAGTAAAAGTTTCTCTTTATTCTCGTAACAGCTCAGACAAAGTTTAAGAAACAAATGGGTAGCTAAAAGCTTCATCGCAGGAAAAAATCCAAGTTCCTCTTTGTCCATGAACTCTTTCAATCCAGCTAAATCAGAATTGTCGCTAAACAATGATGAGATGGAATAATAGGTTTTTCTCTCAGAACTAATCTTGAGTTCAAGACCTGACATATAAAAAGAATCTGTTGGAAGATCCAAAAGTATATCCAAGTAAATTGGAGGAATTTTACCTCCATATTTTACAAAGCAAACATTAACATAATCAGCTCCAAGAACTCTATAGGCTTCGAGCAAAGCTAAGATTTCAGAAGTTATGTGATGGATTAGAAATATTTTAGTATTATTGAAATTTAATTTATGCTGACTTTGCTGAGCGATTGCCTCTAGCTCTGGCATTCTAGTCAAATAATGACTCATTTGGAGAGAAATTCTTCTTTGGTTAAAAGAATAATTCAATACTCTATCAAGTCGGCTTAGATCAATGTATACATCTATTTTTCCATTGATTATATGAATCGTATAACCTTCCTTAATTATTTTAGTAATTTCTTGGTCTTCTAAAATTAGAAATATTTTCTTAAATAAAGGAAGAGAACTTTGAGGATTGGAATCCATCAGAAAGCCTGCAAAAGATTTCTCCCAGAAAAAATTTAATTGGTTTAATTTACCCAAAGATGTCTTCTCAATCTGTTCAAAGACTCTACTAAATCTACGATTCTCCTCGATATATTCTCTTTCGCCTTTCTGCGAAGAACCAATCAAGGAACTATGAACAGATTCAGAAATTTTTGTGCTACCACCTATATAAATTCTTGAGCTTAAATCATCCACTATCATATGATCTATAGATTTTAAATCTATATTCGCTCTATCGAATCTTTCTATTGTTAGCCGAAATATAAAGTCTCCTGCTTCTACTTGATTGGGAACTCGTTCTAAAATAAATTGATAATCGACATTTTCATTTTCACTGTTGTGATGAAATGGAAATACTAAGGCCTTACTTGGAAAAGTTCTTGGATTTTCACCGTAGAATTCTGGATGGATTACTTTTGCCCAGGCTTGTCTTTGGAAAGTCCCAAAGACAGTTCGAAGGTGGTCTTGGAATTCTTCTCGAAAGATTAAAATATCCTTAAGGACACCTGCTCTAGCATGAATCTGTATATATCCGATGTGCATTTCGCACAACTCGCTATTGATATTAGGATTTAGTTTGTAAAGAATCGCTATATCACCTGGTGAAGTTATAACACGCTCAACAATTTCATCGCCCAACGTTCGTGATAGAATTGATAATCCCCAAAAAATTCTTAAGTTAGTAAGATCGATCTTAAAAACATCTGAATTTTCTTTCTGTAAATTTACACCCAGGGAAGTTGGAATATTTTCTTCAGATTGTTTATGCATGTTGAACCATTACTTTAACAGCTTCGGATGTTTTTGCAGTTGAAAAAGCATCCCTTAAATCTTTAGCATTAAATGTATGCGAAATCATATTTTCTGCTAGTGATTTTGCAACAGATGGATTATCTTTTAATAATTTCAGTGCCAAATGAAAATCCCCACATCTAGAGGTTCTAATTGATTTTCCTTGCAAGAAAAATTTATTCATCGCATAAGATTCATTATCCGATGATGATTTATTCAAATCCTGTGGTAGATAAAGTATGGCTCCCCTAGGTCTCACTAATGAATCTTCTTTGCCTTCTACAGGACGGATGCATCGATCTATTTCTTCTAATTGCATGGTGATAGCAATATCGAATCGAGGAAATTTTCCTTCCTTTTCCATTTCCTTGAGCTTTGAATGAGCATCTTCAAATGAACTCAATGTGAGGGTAACATCTCCGTACTGGGAGAGTTCATTTCGGATAATTGAAATCCAACTAACCATTTTCTCTTTAGGAATCTCTTGGAAGCTCGGACTGAGGAAGACATTGAGATTCTCTCTCTTTTCCTTTCTCCAATGGAAATGAAGATTTTCCATGGAGAAGGGAAGTATTGAAAGCTCATCTACAACCAATTCTGTTAAATGACTGAGGCCGCCCATTTTTTGACCATTGGTAGTTTTGAGATGGAGTTCTCGTTTAGCTAAACGAATTGCAGATTGAAAACCGTCGACAGTACTAGTAGTATCATATAAAATATCAAATTTGTCTTCTAGTGAATCAATGGTTGTTGATTCAGAAATATTTATTCCTTCATCTGCTCCTAATTGGATTGCAAGATCTAAAAGTTTTTGTCTTCTCGCTAAGGCTATGATTCGAAAATTCACATTTGAATCTAAACGATAGGCATTTAAAGCAGCAATGACAAGAGAGCCCAATCGGCGTGGTCCAAGAACTGCAACGGTATCTCCTTCTTCAGGCGGAGAAGCAATTACAGCTTGTAGAGAAGCGGCGAATGGTTCAGTTAGTACGGCTGTCTTCTCCTCTAGAGAATCATATGGAATGGCGGCATGAATAGGAGCTAAAATATATGGTCCAAAACCTCCCGGTAATCGATCAATGCCCAAGACTTTCCTTTCAGGTGAATGAGTTGGAATTCCTTCCTTTACAAAAGAATCAACTTCCACATCTCCTCTTGCTTCAAAAGTATCATTGATTTCAACAACATAATTCTGGTGAGTATCAGGATCTTCTGCAATTACTTCATGCCCAATAACTTGAGGAAGAGGAAAAGGAAGAAATCTACGATCGATATCTGTTGAGCAGACTCCACATGATTTGGTTTTCAAAAGTCGATAGCCTTGGCCTAGTTCTAAATAGGGCGATCCATTTCTGCAAATTTCCCATCCAAGATTTTCATCACCTTTATAAGTATAGTCAGATTCGACAAATGTATCGTCGGAAGTATAGTCCAATGCTTTGAAATGGATCTCTTTCATTTGTATCTAGCCTCAATAAAATAATATAGCACTAAAGTCAGTGTAAAGAAAATAAGATTCAGTATAAACCCATTCTTTAAATTTTTTCTATCCTTTTCTTCTAAAAAATACGCAGTTAATATTACAGAAAAAAATCCACCTAAATGAGCCCAATGAGCAATTTGATCTTTTTCAAAGACATTGGTGATATCAGTATACACTGAAGCCCAAGCAATTAGGAATAAGGGGAAAGGAAAATTAACCCCTCCCATTCTAATCGAAAATGGTGATAGAAGTGCGGAAGCTGCAGCGAGTCCTGAAATTGCTCCACTTGCTCCTAGAACTGGAGTATTGTCTCCAATAATAAAACCTCGGACAATAGAATCGCCAACGGCAGAAACTACAGCTGCCATACCATAGAATAACAGCCATTTACTTTTTCCGACCTTATATTCCACAGCTCGACCTAAAATAAACAAAAACATCAAATTGGAAAATAAATGACTAAAACTCCCATGAGCAAAACTAGAAAGAATCCAATTGATTGGATTCCACTCCCTCGGATAGGAAAGGAAGAAATTACTAATTATTGATTCAGGGATTAAAAAAATCGAAAGAAAAAAGAAGAAAAATAAAAATACAATTAAACCAGCGGTTAAGGGAAACTCCCAAAATATTTTCTGAACCATAGTGTTTAAGATCTAAGATTCAACTATTAGTTCAATTCGATTTTAAAGGAAAACTAGGAACTTCGGGCATATCTTCATCCCTAAAATACGCAGCATCAACACCTTCCATTCCTGTTGCTAGCTCATGTAAATTAGGTTCATTCCAAATAGTCTCAAAAAGATCTTCTGAATCATAAATTTTAAAATTATTATCGTAATGACAACGAATGTAATAATCCGATTTCTTAGGTACGACTCTTTTAATTTCTAATTTCAATGCATCAAAATCATTTTCTGTTTCTTCATCAGAATCATATTCTCCTTCGTGAAGAAGTGCAAGCAAAACAACATATTTTTGTGCCTGCTTAATTGATTGTAAGGCATAGGAAAGATCACGAATTTTATTTATATAAATTAATGGATGAGAATTTTTAGCAGTGAGAACTTTTTTCTTAGCTACAGCAATTTCGCGAAAGCCCATAGATAGATAATGATGAGTATTTGTTTTTTCAAGACGGTTTGAAATTCGAGTTAAGCGAATTAGATCGTTTTCTGATCTTTCAATATTAGATTCAACTACCTTAAGGAATAATTGAATCATAATTTTTTGAGTTCTTCGTAATTCATCAAAACCCTTACCAAGATCCATTTGCAATTGTAATAATTCTGTTTCAATATGATGCTGCAATGCCCGTCGAAATAAAATTTTTTCGTCTTCTTTACCAAAATTTGATACTGAAGGACTGATAGACCTCAAATGATCATAATTTTCCTTCATCCCTAATGTAACTTTAATTAACTGTGTAGACTTATTCGATTGATTAGAATAAGAAAAGCTCCAGCTAAAGAAAAGGAGGATCAGAAAGATAAAAATTCTTTTAGAACTCATATATAAAAATCATCGGAATGATTCCTTTTTTAATCTAAAAGATAAAAAAAGCTCTGGAAAACTGGTTTACAAAACCTGGATTATGTATTATTGTAATTGAAATTGCCTAGAAATGGAAGAATTTTAAGGATTTAAAATGCCAGCTGACTTTCCACTCAACACTGCTTCCGTAAATGAATGCATTATAGAATTAAAGAAAATCCAAGAAACGAAAAGTTTCGATATTATTCTATCTGAGTTAACTGAAAGCGCTATTTCCAATGATAAAAATACCTGGTCTCTCATTTACCAAGTTATGCGAGATGCAGATTCAGGAAGGCTCTCATGGGCACTTCATAAAGAAATATTATCCGGATTTATATCAATCCTAACTAAAGTCGGTGATAGTAAATCCTATAGATTATTAATAAATTATATTAAGAATTTAGATCGTACTATCCCCTTAGGTGCAATAGAATTGATTTCAGATCTTTTGCCAACATTTGAAGAATTAGATAGTGATGAAATATTAAAAATCGCATCTCAAAAAGATGAAATTCGCTCTGCCATTGGAATTATTGCTATTTCAAGATTGTTAATCGAGAATAAATTAAGTGAAGATCAAAAACAATCTATTAGCGATTTCTTACAATCTTACTCAAACTCTAAATATTACATGAAAGATTCAGTTGAGTCAATTCTCGAAATGATAGAAGACCAAAAAAAAGGAACTTCTTTAATGCCTGAAAACGAACTAAGTTCACTTTTTGATTAAATCAACCATTCATACTTTCTATTTGGTACAATTCATGCAAGAATAGTCGTAGATATAGAAAAAATCATTTTGCACTGCAAAATGCTTAATTTTAAGGCAAGGTGTATGGTTAAAAATGTTAAGAAAGGTACAAATTTCTCAAAGGCTGGTTTACTTTGGAAAAGTATAGAGCGCCAACCAGAAGTACAACTAGGTCTTGTTCGATTAAGTAAAGATGTTACTCTACGAATTTTAAATAATAAACCCAATGAATTTTTAGAAGCAAATCGTTTCGATTTCTCTAAAAATATGAAAGAGTTTATGAAAACCGTTGTTACTATGGATGCTGAGAAATTAGAATATTTTATTTTCAGACTTTATGATTGTTATCTTCGAGAGTTGAAATTCATAAATGAAAAAAGCTCTCAGTTCTCTATTGATATCTTATTCCAAGTTATTGAGACACTTACTGTTGAAAAAGATTCCATTGCATCTGTTGAAGGATATTTTTCTTCATCAAACCCTGAGTCGATTAGTAGAGCGGATATGGAAAATATCTTAAATCACATGAAAGCATATAATTTTATGTCGGTTCAATTTAAGAAAATTAATAATATCAAACGTTGTGTTGAAATAAGTGATCAAATAATCTTAAAAGCAGCAACCTTGAACCCTATGGTTTCAATTTTATCTTTGGACAATATGTACAGCTTAATTCTAGCACAGAATATTCTTTCCTCAAAGTATGGAATAAGAAATTTACTTTCTGGATGGATGGATGAGTATGGATTCACACAGGAACAGGCAGCACGGATACTACCTTTGTTCCCCAATAATTCATCTTTAAATGAATTTCGCTCTGTATATACCAAAGCTATCCAAGCATTAGGTCAAAAAGCAGATCCTGAAAATAAAGATATGGATCTATTTATGATGAGGTCGATTTGTAATTATTTTACTTCCTGGCTTAACAGAGTAGCTAATCAACTACCAGCTATTGCCTAACTCGTGGACTGAAAACTATTAGGCTTATTATTAATTTATCTTTTTACCATTGTAACAAAAAGAGTATTGCTAATATTCCATTTGCCAAAACTTAATTGAAATACCCATTTAGAAATATAGTAATAAATAACTTTTGCATACAAACCCATCTTTGATTTTGATCCCGCAACACTCATAATAGGTTTTAGTATATAGTATTTAGGTTGGTAAAATCCACATTGAGATCCCAATTCTGCTAATGTCTTCATTTTATAATTATTTACATGATCTTTTGCTTCTAAGTAATGAACTCCAGGTTTCATACCTTTGATTAAAACTTTCATCTTCGCCTTCCACAACTGAAAAGGAAAATTGGGAGTCTGCATAAACAAGATTCCACCCGGCTTTAAAATTGAATTTAAGTACTGTAATAGAGAGTGTGGTTTTGGAATATGTTCAATTACATCCCAGAGAGTAATAATATCTAGAGAGTTATTTTGAATTTTACTTTCTTGAACAACTCCTGAGTGAACATTAGAAAGATGATTCTTTTCCCTTGCAAATTGTACGGCTTTTTCAGATATTTCATATCCTACTGCTGACCAATTGGGATTTGTTTCAGAAATTCTTTTTACAAAAAAACCTAATCCACATCCAACATCAAGAATGGATCCTTTTTTACCTGCAATAAATCTAGAAATGAAATCATCATAAATATCCCTATGGGCTTCATCCCACCATTTTAAATCAAATTCTTCTTCTGGATCATCCCAATATCCCTCATAATGTTCATCTTGTTGGTAGGATGAATAAACATGGCCACAATAATTACACTTAACTATTGCTATACCATTTTCATTAAAAACAGGTTGGCTATCTTGGCATCCACATAGAATACAATCTTGGATCATAATCTTTTTAGAATCCTATATCAAAACTATAGGTCAACTAAATTCTAAATTATTATCTTGAGTACTTAGAACTAGATTCAAATTATGTTCCTAAGGGGCAATTTATGGAGCTTAAGTTTACTAAAATGGAAGGCATCGGAAACGATTATGTTTATATCGATGCAACAAAAAATGACATTCAATTAAGCCCTGAACAAATACAAAAGCTTTCTGATAGAAATTTTGGTATAGGTGGAGATGGAGTAATATTTATACGACCATCTAGTGCGGCAGATTTTCAAATGGACATGTACAATTCAGATGGTTCTTACTCTGAAATGTGTGGAAATGGAATTCGTTGTGTGGGCAAATACATTTATGATCATGGTCTTACTTCAAGTCTTACTCCTAAAATCGAAACTGGGAATGGCGTCCTAACTTTAGATCTTCAAAAAAACAGTTCTAACAAAATAGAAATGGTCACAGTTAACATGGGTGAACCTATTTTAAAGCCTAGTTTAATTCCTATTAAATGGAGCGATGAAAACAATGTTATAAATCAAATAATTACAGTAGAAGACCAAGAATATCACTTCACGTCCGTTAGTATGGGAAATCCACATTGTGTTATCTTCGTTGATGATCCAGATAAGATACCTTTACACGAAGTTGGGCCAAAGTTAGAACACCACGAATTATTTCCGAAACGAGTGAATGCAGAATTCGTATCCTTGAAAGGAAAAGATCATCTTTACCAAAGAACTTGGGAAAGAGGAACAGGTGAAACCTTAGCTTGCGGAACAGGAGCCTGCGCAGTAGCCGTTTCTGCTTTTCTAACAGGGAGAACTGGTCGAAAAGTTCAAATTGATCTTCGCGGCGGAAGCCTCTTCATAGAGTGGACTGAAAATGGATCAGTATTTATGACAGGTCCAGCAACAGAAGTTTATACAGGTTTAATTGACTTATAATAATCTAAAGCTGAAATCAAATTATTGCATATAAATGCATTTTCCATATTAAGTTCTTGGTTCTTATAAACACCATTTTCACCGAAAATATTTTTTAAATGAATGGTTACTAAACCAAGTTTAGAAGCTCCGCTTATATCATCCTCTAAACTATCTCCTATCATTGTACAATTTTCAGGTTTAGAATCTAATTTTCTACAGGCCTCCATAAATATTTTTGTTGAAGGTTTTTCAATTCCTAATTCTTCCGATACAAGCAATTGAAATTGAAAATTTTTAGGAAAGACCGACTCGAGCTTTAATAATTGCGTTCTTAAATTTTCATTAGATAGAAATATTATTTTGTGATTAATTTGAATCTCTGTTAGTATATTAAAAACTTTCTTGTAATTTGTTTTATTTTTAATGAAATATTTTTTTAGGAAACGTTTAAAATTTAAAAAATATTGTTCTTCTAATTTTAGAATAAATTTTATCTGTTTTGAAGAGATTGTTCCAAATTTTAGTTCAATCATCTTTTTAAAATATAAAATCCTAAGTCGATTAGATGAATGTCCTTCTAGATTAATTTTAATTTCATGCCTAGCCACGTTAAATCTATCAAAAAAATCAGAAGTCGAACCGTATCCTTTTCTTTTCCAATACTTAGAAAGACTTTTCAACGTATACTCATAGGCTTCTTTGGAAGGGAGGATGGTATTATCTATATCTAAAATTAACATGATTACAAAATATTTTTTAATTCCAGGTTGACGAGTTAAATTGCAATTGTTATAATCATTGAATGCTTCCTATTGCAAAAATTTTGGGTTCTTTATTTACCATACTAGGAATATTTCTATTTCTCTATGGTATTTTTACACAAGGAAATTCTATGTATGACAAGTCATTTTCGTTCAACATAAATCTATACTGGGGATTGTTCATGATTGCTTTTGGATTAGTGTTCGTTCTGTTCGGTCGAAAAAATGGTTTCCTAAATCAGTGAATAAAAACATCTAATTTTTCATTCTATAAATCTCTATCATTTACAAATTACTTATAAACAATTTTGTTCTATAATCGATTGTAATTTTTGAACCCCTTCAATAAATAGAGCAGGCCCAGGTTGTAATATAATAGAAGAATCTATTTCATAAAGTTTATTTTCTTTAATTGCTTTAATATCTTTCCATTCTTTTACTGAGTGAATCCAATTGTAGTCCACAGGTTTTCCACACCAAGAACCAATTATAATATCTGGATTTCTAGCAGCAATGTAATCTTTGCTAACAATACGATCTTTAGCTAAGGACATATTCTTAATATTTGAATTAATTTCGTCACCTCCACAAATTTCTACTAATTCTCTTACCCATTGAATTGCAGTAATTATGGGTTCATTCCACTCTTGGAAAAAAACTTTTGGCTTGAAGGAACGTGCTTTCGCTTTTCTAGAAATAAGATCTAAGGTTTGTTTCCAAGTATCAATTAATAGTGAAGTTTCTTTATTTCGCCCAACTAAAGAACCAACTAGGCTCATTGTTTCAAAAATTTCATCTATGGATCTCTGATTTGTAATTAGTACATTTAATCCTTCTTTAATTAGATCATGGGCTAATTGAGCTTGAATATCAGAAAAACCTATAATCAAATCAGGTTTTAAAGATTTGATTTTTTTAATATTACCTGATATAAACGAAGAGACTTTAGTTTTTTCTTTAGACGCATTTTCAGGACGAACTGTATAAACACTTATTCCTATTATCCTACTTTGTTCTTGTAATAGATAAAGTAATTCTGTTGTCTCTTCAGTAAGGCAAATGATTCGTTTTGGATAATTCATATTATTTATAATTCAATAAATTTATTAATATCCTTTTGTTTTCCGAAAAGTATTAAAATATCATCTGTCTTGAATCTTTCTTCACCTGAAAGAATACCTAATACAATAATTTCTTTTTCATCTTCATTACGTCGCCTAGACACAGGTTTCGTTTTTCGTTTTATAGTAATTATATTTAAATTAAAATCTTCTCTTAACATTGAATCTTTAATTTGATTTCCAACTAAAGATTCTGGTATTCTAATTTCTGCTATACGAAAATCATCTGATAGAAATAAATTTGATAGTAGACTGCCATGTCTTAGCATTTCTGCCATATTTGTAGCGGCTGTTTCTTCAGGATTAAAAAAGAAATCGACTCCAATTAATTTTAAGATTCTTTTTTGTAATTCAGTTTTATATCTTGCAAAAATTTGTTTCACACCGATTTGTTTTAGAATATCAGCTGCTACAACCAAAGCTTCAAAATTTTCAGCGACTGATAATACAACTATGTCCATTTCTTCTAGACCCTGTGAACGAAGCGCATGGTCATCTGTTGCGTCTAGTCTTACAGAAGCTGTACATATTTCTTTTGCATCTTCCACTGTCGATTGATCTATATCAATTGCTAAAACTTCATGACCTTCTAAGAACAATCTTTCAACTAAAACTTTTCCAAAACTTCCTAAACCTATAACTGCAATCTTTTTTCTAATCATATTAACTTACAACGACCTCTTCTATTGGATATTCATAATTCGATACTTCTTGTTCTTTAATCATAACTAATGCTAAATTAAATACTCCTACCCTTCCTATAAACATTACCATCATTATAACAATTTTACCAAAAATAGATAAATTTTCGGTAAGTCCTCTAGATAAACCTACCGTTCCATAAGCCGATACAATTTCAAAAGCTAAATCTAAGAAATCATTTTCTTCTGAAAAGGTAAGTAAAAATAAAGATGTAAAAATTACAAAAAAGGAAAGAACTATAGTTGCAGATGCCCTTGAGATGCTATTTCTTGATATAGTTCTTTTGCTGAACTCCACATTTTTCTTTCCTCTAAAATTTAACCAAATATTTAATAGAGCAATAAAAAAGGTTGTAGTCTTAATCCCACCACCTGTAGAAGTAGGACTCGCTCCAACCCACATAAAGAATAATGAAAAAAATACTATAGATTCGCTCAGATATGACATATTGACAGAATTAAATCCAGCCGTACGAAGTGTAACAGAATAGAACATAGAATGAAATATTTTATCAAAGAATGCCATTCCTTTTAAAGAATTGTTCATCTCTATGAATAAAAATGAAATTGTGCCTAGTAAAAATAATATTCCACTTGTTATTAAAACTATTCTAGCAGATACAGAATATCTAATTCTTGGATTTCTTGGATTTAGAATTTTTTTATACGTCTGACTTAAAAGAGGGAACCCAACACCACCTAAAGTAATTAATATCATAGAGATTGAGAGGAATTTTTTAGATTGAAATATTTCTATCGTTGCAAAACCATCTGGAAATAAACTAAACCCAGCATTACAAAAAGCAGATACTGAATGAAATATTGATAAAAATACTCTATCAAATATAGAGCTTGTTAAAGATTCAGGGATTGAAAAATACATAAAAATAGCTCCCATCCCTTCAATTGCAAATGAAAATAATGCAATCCTTGCTAATAGATATTTAACTTCACCTATTGACTGTTCGCTTAACAAATCTTTCATTAAGAGTTTATCACTTACTGAAGTTTTTCCTGTTAGAAATATTCCGAAAAAACTGGCTAGAGTCATAATTCCTAATCCACCGGCTTGCATAAGCAATATAAGAATAATTTGTCCTGTAAAAGTAAAAGATTCTGAGATATTTATAGTAGTTAAACCCGTAACGCAAGTTGCACTAACAGCAGTGAAAAATATATCAATACTAGGAATAGATTTTGTAATAGCCTTAGGTAAATGTAACAATATTGAACCTAGTAAGATGATAAATGCAAAACTTCCTACAAAAATTGTAGATGGACTGAATTTTTTAACATCATAAAATTTGGTATTTCGTATTAGGTGAGAAAAATTGGAAAATAGAAAAAATGCCTGTGTAATTGATAAAAATAACAAACCTGCTTTCTCAGGTGCTAAATAATTTAGAATATCATCTTTAAAAAACTTTTGAAGAAGTACAATTACTATTATACTAAATTCTACAAGATGTGTTTTAAAATACTTCCAAAATTTTGAACTAGTAAAAATAAAAGCTGCTATTTCATAAAATAAAAGATAGTTTATAATAATATTAACAATAATCGATATAAATTCGATCCAACTATCAGGATAAAAAAAACCAAATTCTAATATTAAAATTATAGCTGAAGCTATACCAGAAAGTGTGTAAAAGAATCTTCCCCAAGTGCGAAGATTAGCAATATATATTGTATTAACAAAGGCTTTAAACTTCTCTAAAAAAGAAATAGAATTATGAAAGATAATGTATGCTTTCTTTCTATATTTATGATTCATGGAGAAGTAACAGCAATATCTTCATCCTTGGGCCATTCAGTTCCATGAATCTTTTTATGTTCTTCTAATTTTTCTAAATCATTATAAGCATTGGCTGCTGATAAACTACTTGTACCTGTTATCATTAATATTGAACCTGATATCGTTCTTTCAATGCCTAATAAACCAGCAGCACCAGCTGAAACACCTAATGCAAATGGTGCCGTTAAAAAGAAAATAATTTGAAACCTACGAAATTTGGATTCTTTGTATACAGTTTCTTCTTTAAATTTTTTTCGATCTTTATTTTTACGATTTTGATTCTGTGTTTGGTTATTAATTGATTCATTAAGCGCTTGTTGGTTAATTTCACCTGTAATAGGATTGATAAGCGGCGCTTGGTTTTTTTTACTTTCGGCTTGGTTTATATTTTGATTATTCTGTTGGATAGCTTGGTTTTGGATACTACTAGCTCCTGGAATACTCAATAAAGGATCATAAACTTTCCCAACTTTTTTAGGAGTTACAACAAAGTTTTTTTCATTTTTAGGAGGTATAATATAAGTAGAAAACCTTTCTTCACCTTCTGTTTCTGGATTACCACCAGGAAGATTTCTTAAGTCCATATTGTATTCATCATAGAATCCTGTTCCACTTTGGGCAAGAATTTGAGATGATACTAATAATAATATTAAAATGCCACAAAAGGATGCAGACCTAAGAAACATTTTTTAATTTTCTCAATGCTTACATTTTGGTCAACTCGATTTACCTCTACCTGATAATATAGAACTCTTGTATAAAAAAGATTCCTTTCTTATATTTTCTAGTTCCTCAGCTGAAAGACCCATTTCACTTGCCTTAGTATATTCTTTTTCTAAAGATGTATCAAAAATACCTGGATCATCTGATCCTATAGTTACCTTGATTTTATTTTTTATGAATCTTTTCAAGGGATGTTGATTTGGATTATGTATCATTCCTATATAATAATTTGAACTTGGACAAGATTCAATCACAGCTGCAGATTCTTTAACATGATTCATAATATAATTCTGCATTGTATTTAAGTAAATTAAAGTGTTCTCATCAAAATTAATTTCTATAATCTCATTTTCTTGCTTACAATTTTGAAAGTTTTTTAAATTTGATTCAATTTCTTTCTTAGAATAATAATCACCAAATTTTATTAACTCATTGTAATGCTCTAATTCCCAATTCAATTGATCAATTCTTTCCGAGATAGCTTCTTTACGTATTGTTTCTGCAAAATATTTAGAATCTATACCTAATGCTATGCAATGACCCAATCGATGAGCACCATAAGCGACGGATTCCCAAACCCATCTGGAAGCAGAAAATGGAGTTTTGTCTTGGTAACTTTCAGCAACATGATAGAGAATACTCAGAGCAGAGCTTTTATTGGCTTTGTTATCTAAAAGAACTTTGTTGAAAAATTCACGCTTTTCTTTCGGCGGGGAACCTTCTTCCACATGGCAAAAATCAATTCCTGTTATTCGATTTTTTACATGGCTATCTTTTTCCATAAGTTCTTTAAGCCAATTGTAATTTAATTCTGTATTTTGATTACGATGTAAGGATAAAATTGCTTCAGCACGAATAGTATGACCTTCTTTTTTTGCGAGAGCTTCCCCTTCTTCCAGACCATTGCAGATAGATTGAATTCTCTTCTCAAATGAATCTCTTTCTTCTAAAGCAGAAAACATGATTCTATATTCTGAATGAGAGATTTGCTGACGAGCATGATCGAGTACAATAAGTTCGGCAACTTCTTTCATTTCTTCTATTGTAAACGGAACTAGCGCTATTATAAGATTAAACTTTGCTTGGAATTCAGGAAATGGACCGCGATGGTTAAAATAATAAAGTTTAGAAAAATCTTCTAAATTAATGTAATCTTGGAAAAAGTTACTAGGATCTATTTTCTTACTATAAGCACTTTCATAACTTTCTGTGAAGATACTCCACCTTGGGCTAGGATTCTTCTTTCCTATTTCATAAAGTCTTTCTGCAGACAGTGATCCATATAAATGATTGTGTAATTCACAGAACATATACTATTTGACTCAATCAAATTATATTCTATAATAGATATCTGATGGAAAGAGAAATCTATACACCTAAATTAGAACAAGTTCCTGCAATGCCCGAGCTTAGAACCCTATATGCAAAATTGGGGGAAGATCTCATTCGATCTTTGGTCGATCAATTCTATGATTTAATTCCTCATTCAAGTATTGCAAATATGTTCCCAGCAGACCTAAGCAATGCAAAAAAAGACCAAGCAGATTTTCTCATACAAGTCCTCGGTGGACCTTCTTATTATTCTGAGAGAAAGGGTCACCCTCGTATGAGGATGCGGCATTTTCCTTTTGTAATCACAGAAGAATCAAGGCAAGTTTGGTACAAATGCTATGAGCAAGCGATAAATACAAAATCTATCCCCGAACCAGAAAAAGGTATTTTACTTTCTTATTTAGAATCCTTTTCCAAGTGGATGGTAAATTCATTGTAAATTTTCTTTACACTGTCTTTATCTATTTCAATCACATTCTCATTTCGAATTGTTTTGCCTTTAGCATCAAAGGTTTTCAAAAGCATTGAGTTCCTTTTTAAGCCAACCTTTAATTGGCCTTTTGTATCAAAATACAATGGTTCTATCTGATCACTCTCCAATAAAAATTTTAGCTGATTCATTTTCGGGATAGATAATCCATCCGTAGATAGAAATGCAATTATTTGAAAGCTATCTTCCTTGCCATATATATGATTTTGCATGAGCCAATAGATTTTTCTTGCCAGAGTTTTGCAGAGCTTCCAATCCTCAGGAAGACATCCCATGATAATGGAATTTTTGTTAATAAGGTCTTTATTGCTAATACTTTTATTGAATTGGTTTTTCATGGAAAACATAGGTATTTCCGATGAGTTATCTTTTGCCAATAAAGGAATGTTTATGCTTTGATTTATAAGAAAGAAAAAGAGTGGTATAATAATTAGATTTCTAATAGAATTCAATGAGATGGCTTTATTAAGAAAATACATCCGCGTGCTGGGATTTTTTATCGCATGCAACATTTTAGTTTTAGACTGCTTATCCTCTGAAAAACGTGATCTGAATCTAATTGTACAAGATGATAATTTTGCCATCTTTCAACTAAATGAAGTAGAAGCTCATGCACTTGAGGATACTATCTCCGAATTTCAAAACACAGAAATCAATTCATTAGATTCTAATTCGAATGAACTGGCTACAAATTCTATCTCAGAAACTGATAGCCTTTGGGATTCGTCTCTAATCCAATCAGCTATTCAATCTACATTAGTAGTTCAATCCTCACTTTTAAGCAATACCCCTTCGAAAATTTTTTCAAAAGAAGAAAGCTACTCCAATCTTTCGAATGAAATTGCTCTAAGAATAAAGCTGACTCAAAACTCCAATTTATCAAAAATATATTTTATTGTCGTAAAAGAAAATGATGACTTAGCACCTTTTACAAGAATTCTAAGGACTTCTTTTTATATTTTCAGAAAGGAAGATACTATCCACTTATACTTCGGAGAAATAAGAGAAAGTATTAGTTTCCTATCACCTTATACTTTCAGTGATTGGATCTCAGCTCCTAAATTCACAATTTCAAAAAAAAATAAATCTAGAATTACTTTTAAAGATAATAAAAAGTTGAATGCTGAATTGCTAAACACAACTGATAAAAACCAAAAAGAATTTTATTTAGATGCAATCAAATGGTCACCTAAGAGGAACGATTCTTCATTATCAAATAATAGAAAGAAAAATTCCTCTTCCGATAATAGTTCTAACTCATCCAATGATCCTGAATCTCGTCTGCGTTTACTTGAAGATCTTAAGAAAAAAGGTTTAATCTCAATAGAAGAGTATCAATCAAAGAGGAAAGAAATGATCGATGGGCTTTAGATTCCATCGCCATTTATAAAATTCTGAATTAGTTCATTATTATCTTTATAATCGTCTGGGAGCATGGAATCTACTTTCCGTAAATCTTCATAAAGCTTATTGATTTGTTTTTGTTGGGTTTCTATTTTTTCTAAGACAACTGAAAATACCTTAGCTACAGGATCTGGCATTTCACCATGATCTAACATATTATTTGTGTCATCATTAGCTCCTGTAGCTGTTTTCACAATTTTACCAGGAATACCAACAACTGTGCAACCCTTGGGTACATTACGCATAACGACAGACCCAGCACCGACTCGGCAATTGTCTTCTATAATTATATTTCCAAGAATCTTTGCGCCAGCTCCAACTACTACATTTCTTCGAAGGGTTGGGTGTCTTTTGCCTGTCTCCTTGCCTGTTCCACCTAAGGTAACTCCTTGGTAGATTAGGCAGCCTTCCTCAATAATTGCTGTTTCACCAATAACTACACCTTGGCCATGGTCTATCATAATTCCATTTGCTATATTTGCACCAGGGTGAATATCAATACCTGTGAACATTCTAGTGAAATAATTAATTAGTCTAGGAAGTAGAGGAAATTTTAATACATAGAATAGATGAGCGATTTTGTGGAACCAGAGGGCATGGAGCCCAGGATAGCAGAGTATAATTTCGATTATGGATCTGGCCGCTGGGTCGAATTTTTTAATAGCTTTGATATTTTTAAACATAATTTTTAAATCTTGCCAGATCGTCCTTATCTCCATTTTTTAGGAAATAGTTATTGAATCAAGATTCTTATTCCTTACTCTTAGCTTAGGTAACCTAGCTTTGAAGACAAAGACTTATACAATCCATATACTTCTATTCGTAGCAACTTTCCTTTCTATGACATTTCGAGAGAATATTTTAGAAATTTTTATTTATTTTAATCTAGAAAGAACTTTAGCAATCCTACAATTAGAGATTTGGTATTCCTTTCCCCTAATATTCATTCTCTTCGCTCATGAAATGGGTCACTACCTACCTTCAAGATTTTATAAACTCCAAGTATCACTTCCTTATTTTATACCTTTTCCTTATAATCCAATTGGAACGATGGGAGCTGTTATAAAAATCAAAGAACCTATTCGCAATAAAATACAGCTTTTTGATATAGGCATAGGTGGACCACTTATGAGTTTTATACTATCGATTCCTTGTTGGATTATTGGAATCTATTATTCCCAAATTGTTCCTATTGATCCTAGCATTGATACTTCCCATTTTCTTTTCTTCGGAGATAGTCTTTTTACATATTGGACTGGACAGTGGATACTTGGCCCTTATGATTCGAATCTGTTTGATATTCAAATTCATTCCTTAGCTAAAGCTGGTTGGGTAGGACTTCTCATAACTGCAATTAATCTTCTTCCCTTTGGTCAACTAGATGGAGGTCATATTATTTATTCTATCTTTGGTGAAAAATATCGAAATTGGATTTACTATCTATTTATAGGCTTTCTTGTTCTCTCTTTGGTAAATTTTGGATGGTTACTTTGGGCTTTTATAATATTCTATATAATAAAAATTGAGCATCCCTATATACCAGATTCTTATTCTGAGAATATGGGTAAGAAGAGGATATATTTGGGATACTTTATGCTATTTAGTTTAATTTTTTTATTTGTTCCTTCTCCAATTTCCTTTGGATCTAAGCCAGGAGAAGATTCATTACTCTTAGAATTTTGGAGATACTTCTTATGAACCTTAAATCAATCCGCATTCTTTATCTAATTACAATAATTTTTACTTCTTCTGCTATCTATGCCCAAGAACAAAGAGATTATCCTGTCTCTGTAAAGGCTTACGGAATTACTTGGGATGGAACCTATCTCTATTACCTTGATTCTGATCGACGAGCAATCATTCGCTTTCTGGACAATGGGGAACAAGAAGTATTCAATATAGGTTTAGCGAATATGAAAGGAATCAGTTTTGATAGCAAAGAAGGGCGTCTTCTTGTGACTGCCCCAAAAGTTATACTAAAGCTTGACCCAAATACTGGGGGAGTTATCGACAGAATTCCTATTCCCCTAACTCTTGTTGGGGGAATAGCATCCTCGGATGGAACCTATTATCTTCTGGATTTAGAAACTGGTAAAATTCGATTTATGGACAAGGCATCTGGATTATTGGTTGGGGGATTTTTAACGGATAGAGCCAATCCTCGTGATCTTACCTATGGTAAAGATTCATTATGGGTGAGTGACTCATCCAATGGTACAGTATATAGATACAATCCAAACAATGGAAATATCACTGGTTCTATCCAAGCACCAGCTGAAGAGATACGTGGTATTTTATTCTCGGGGGCAAAACTCTGGGTTGTAGACCGTGCGAGTAAACAAATAAGGTCTATTCCTTTTGTAGAAACGGATCGTTTTATTTCATCTGGTGAGACTGAAGTAAATGTTACCTATAAATTGCATTATAAACTTCCTGAGGTTTCCCTTGCCAAATCTGAAATTGCAATATTGCAACCTCCAACTAATGAGAACCAAAGAATCAGAAACCTAGAATCAACTACCAAAGGCTTTCGGAATGGAACTGTAGACCGAACTCGCTCCTTGAATAAGAAATTAGATCTATCCTCTGATCGAGGAAACCAAACTACAACTTTAACCTTTCAAGCAAGGATTGCAAATACAGCCTACTATATAGATGATCGATTTCTAAAAAGAAAGGAAGCAATTCCTGATGAATTGGATCGATTTCGTATCGCTGAAAATGAAAATTTCAAAATTAGTCCATCAGATTCTCTTAGCATCTTCAACTCATGTTTAATTTCATCCAAGGATACAAAGCAAGTTCATGAAAAGCTACTTGCAAAAGGATATGCCTCCCAACTTGCTAAAGGCATTCGATGGAATAAAAAGGATTTTTCAACAAATCCAATGGATTCCTTGAATGCTTATTTTCCAGGCTTCGGATGGATTCCAATTTCTCTTCAAAATTTAAAAGCCTCTAAAGAAAATAGAACTTACTTTGCAACAGAAGATGAACTCATACTTTTCCAGGCTAACAACTTAGAAAAAATTGAGTCGCCTGTTTATTTTCGTGCAAGTCCGAAGGAAGAATGGAAACAACTAGATGCTCGTTGGGAAATTCAAATCAATAAAAAATAAATCTGTGATTCAATATTTTTCTTTAAGTTTAGTCTTAATTATATGTATTTCTTTGATCTATTGCATTCCTAAAACTAAACCAGCAAGAAAGCCATTTAGTAAATGGTTGGACACAGTTCAATTTGCCTGGAAGGAACTGCCTAATTCGAATTACCAATGCTTCGGAGAGGATAGATTTCCAAATGGAGGCATCCAAGATTTCTACTGCCATTTAAAGAATTTTTCAAATCCACTAGAGTTGGAATCCTATTTTGGCGAACCGATTTTTATCTCAGGTCCACATATTCCTGGTTATTTGGTCTTAGATGATAAAAGAGAATTTGGTTACTACAATCCAGCTTTTCCGAAATTTCTTGCTCGAACTTTAATTCCAGCCAGCAAAGATTCTGGTTTCAAAACAATCACTGAACCTATTTATGATTCATATATAAAAAATCTCGCAAGAACTTTCTATGCTACTTATAAGAAACTTCATTCCAATCCAATCTTTTTAGCAAAAGAAAGAATTCGTTACAATCGCTTAAGAAAGGAAGGAATTCTTGATCCATATTATTTCGAAAAATATAAATCCTTCATGCATCCAAAATTTTCGGATGATGAGGATGAAAAACTTACTAGCAAATTTGCCAGTCTACCTGAGGATATTTACTTCGATGGTGAGGTTGTTAAAACCTGTGTTGCCTTTTGGATACGAAGATCTATCGACAAATCAGATAAAGCATTTTTGGAAGGACTTACTTTACTTTTAATTACATATGATCCAAACTATAGGAATACAAGATGAAAATAGCAGTGATAGGCGATGTCCACGGTTTTTGGGAAATTAAAGATACAGAATATTTTAATGCATCCAATTACGATGCTATATTTTTTGTTGGGGATTTAAAAGGACGAACTCAAAAGAGTTTATTGCGAATCATACCCCATCTTCAAAAATTAAGCAAGCCTGTGTACTTTTCTTATGGTAACTGGGATACAACGAATCTTGCTCAAATGGCTGGTGAAGTTTTTCATAAGAAGTTTCTAGTTAATTGGGGAGCGAAGAAACACTTCCAAAGAATTCAAGATTTGCAAATGTTACTTCCGAATTTTCATATGGGAATGTATAATATATTTCAACTTGCAAAGTTTGATTTAATTATCGGAAGACCCTTTTCTTCTGGCGGCCCCATCTCATTTCTTCCTACTTTAAAGGAAAAATTTTCAATTAATAATATGAAGGATTCTATTACAAAATATAAATCATTAATTGATCTATCTAAAAATCCAAACATCGTCTTTCTTTCTCATAATGGTCCATTTGGCCTTGGATCGAAACCAACTGATATCTATGGCTGTGATTTTTTAAAAGATGAGTATGATTGGGGAGATAGAGATTTACAAAAAGCAATCAAATATGCTGAGTCATTGGGAAAGAAAATTCTTTTCTCCACCTCAGGACATATGCACCATCGCAATCCCAAGACTAAAGCTATAAGAAATTGGTACGAATTTAAAAACAATATCCATTATATAAATTCTGCTAATGTTCCAAGAATTCGCAGCTCCCAAGAGAATAAATCCTACATGCACCATCATGTTTCCATAGACTTAACAAATTTTGAAAAAATTAAAGTAGAACAAGTTTGGGAGAACTTATAGATCCTATCTAGATTGGATTTTAGTTTACGAACTGATGAACAAAACATTTTGTTCGTAAATTTCTACATTAACAAAATTTGATTTTTAATCAATCTTCCAATAAACTTTTTACAGCGAAAATAACATCATCCACATCCTCATCAGTCATTCCTGCAAAAAGAGGAAGAGATAAGCAACGATCGTACATTTTGCAAGCATTGGGAAATTCATCTCTATCATATTGAAATTTCTTTCTGTAGAAAGGATGTTCAAAAATAGGAATGAAGTGTAGGGAAGATCCGATATTTCTATCTTTAAGTTCTTCAGCAAAACTATCACGACCCATTTTTGCAATACTAGGATCAAGTTCTATTCGATATAAATGCCAGGAATGAATACCGTTCTTTTCTTCTTGGGGAAGTCTTATACCTTTTATATTTTGAAAGGCATCTGTATAATTTTTTGCGATAGCTCTTCTTCTGTCCCAAAATGAATTTGCTTCTTTCAACTGAGCGATCCCAAGTGCAGCTGAAATATCTGTCATGTTGTATTTAAAACCTGGTTCTGTTACTTCATAGTACCAAGAAGGTCTATCATATGCTATTTTATTTATTCCGTGCAATCTAGTTCTTCGCATGCGGTCAGCATACTTATCATGTTTGGTGGTAACCATTCCGCCTTCACCTGTAGTTATACCCTTAGTTGCGTAAAAACTAAATACAGTAAAATCACCCCAGTTTCCTATCAATTTATCTTTGTGAATAGCTGGGAATGCATGAGCTGCATCTTCGATGACATATAAATTGTATTTTTTGGCGAGAGCAAGAATTCCCTCCATATCACAAGATGAACCAGCAATATGAACTGGTAGAATTGCTTTTACAAGTTTCTTAGAATTTTTGAGATAGAGTTTGCCTGAACGAAATGTACAAAATTTCTCAATTGTAGCTTCTAAACTAGCAACTGTCATATTATTAGTTACTGGATCGATGTCGGTTAGTATAGGTTCGGCATGAAAATAACAAATAGCTTCAGTTGTTGCTGTAAATGTAACTGAAGTTGTGATAGCAGCAGAATTGCGATCCATACCGATTGCCTCAAGAGCGAGGTGAAGTCCAGCAGTCGCTGAGCTTACAGCAATAGAATGCTTGCAACCGAGAAATTCAGAAAAATCAGCTTCAAATTGTTTAACTTTCGGACCTGAGGTTATCCACCCCGATCTTAATACTGCGGTAACAGATTCGATTGCATCTTCAGATATACTAGGAAGTGCAAATGGCAAGAAAGTCTTTCGTATTTGTCGTATCATATTTTTATGTGACATAACTTAAAAGTAAGTACTTTTCCATTCTGTCTATTTCATTTTCGGAATTTATGGGAAAAGTTGAATTTAATTTCGAATAAAATAAAATTCTTCTTGTAGAATCAGAGCATTTTCAAAGAATTTCGGGAAGGAATGTCTACAACACTTAAGGATATATTAGATCGCATCTCAATCATTGATAGAGATGTAACCGAATTAAATCGACTTAAAAGTAGACTACCTGCTGATCGTCCATATTCTCCCTCTCTTCAGCTATCTTTTGATAAACAAATCAATAATCTTCTTAACGAGCGCATTGCTCTTATGGAATTGGGCTTAATTAGCCCACCAAGCTGGCTTTCTCTTAAAAATGAGTCCTTTGAGGTTCTTACGGGTTTAAAAGATGAAGCAAAAGCTCCAGAACCAGATTCTCTCTCCGGGGAGCACCCAAGTGAGCAGCTCGTTTTAGACTTTCTACGAGCACTTCCTAAAACGGAAATCCATTTGCACCTTGAGGCTTGTGTAAGTAAGAAAACATTAAAGTTCTTATATGAGAAGAATGGAAATCCTCTGACAGATGAAGAAATTGAAGAAAAATTCAATTTTAAAGATCTTATGGGCTTCATCCAAGTTTTCTTCTTTGTCCAAAGTTCTGTAAAAGAGCCTAGCGACCTTGCTTATCTAATTGAAAGTTTGCATGAATATTTAAAATCGAATAATATTATCTATTCGGAAGTATTTTTCGCACCATCCAAGTTTATCCAAAATGGTTTGGATTTTGATGAGATGGTAGAAGTAATGGTTCGTAAAATTCGAGAGATAAAATCTCAAGATGGAACAGACATTCGAATCTTAGTGGATGTTTCTAGATCTTTTGGCCCTGAAAATGCGATGAACAATTTAAATCGTGTATTGAAAGTTCGTCACCCAGAAATCATTGGAATCGGACTCGGTGGTGCAGAGCTAATGGGACCTGCGAAAGACTATGCTGAAGTCTTCAAAGTAGCACGAGAATCTGGACTTAGAACGGTTGCTCACTCAGGTGAGGATGATGGTCCATGGGCAATTTGGGATGCGGTTACTCTTTGTAAGGCGGAAAGAATTGGACATGCAACCTCAGCTATCCAAGATCCTGAACTGGTTAAATACATGAAAGACAATCATATTCCGATTGAAATTTGTGTAACTTCCAATGTCTTTACTGGAAAATATGTTCGCAAGGAACAAAATCACCCTGTCAGATACTACTATGACCAAGGCTTGCCATTGGCGATTAACACAGATGACCCAGTTATCTTTAATGTAAATCTTACTTATGAATACTTCAAATTGTACCGCTTTTTAGATTTTTCTTTAGATGAGATATTTGATTTAATCAAACAAGGTGTATATGCAACATTTGCACCCGACAAGGATGCTCTTTGGAAGCAAGTTGAATCTAAGATTAAAACTGTATCTGAAAACTTTGGTTACAAACCAAAGCTTCCTGTTCTAACTTAATATTTATTTAATCTAAAAAGCCTTTAGGGTATTCAAATACAATTTTTACTTTCGGAAAATCTTCCCCACCTGAATCTCGCAAATTCGAAATTCCGATATACTCTAATAGTCGGTGGGTTTTAGTATCGTAAGTAACTATAATCTTATCAGCTAGTGCTCTGAGTACGAAGTTTTCCGGTTGAAGAACAAGCACAGTAGCATCTCTTCCTTTGTATTTATTGTCAGCTACTTTTCGAACTCTACAAACGAAATAATCCAATCGATTTACCAAAAGAAATTGACCTTTTATCAAATTCCCTTTAGCTATTGTATCAAAACCATCTCGAATAAAATAATCGAATCCACCATCGACAACTACTAATCCAGGAATTTTAAGTTTCTCTTTCTTTAAAGGCTCAGATTTGGAACGGCGATGTTCAATAGAAAATTCCTGTGTAGATGCATTAATTAAAACTGATTTATCGAGATAACCAGTTCGGAAATCTTCCATTGTAAAATCAGGTTGTGTACGTTTCTTACCAAATTCTATTTTCTTTCTAGCAAAAGTTTTGCCAGAAGGATCTTTGTATTCTATAATTGAATAAATATGAGATCCATTTTTATAATGTTCAGTATGATTCTCTGTGTAGATAAATTTCTTAGATTCAAAATCATATACTTTAGATCGAAATGAAATTGTAGGAGATTGAACTTTAGAGTCTTCAGAAAAAACAGGTGGAAGGTTAAATAGAAAAATCAGAATTATGATTGCAAATCTTTTCATGGTTATTAGACTATTGGAATTCACTTAGCTCACAATTTTAAATTAACTTATATGATAGCTTCCGATAAATTAATATTTTATAAATCAAAAATCAATTTATTCTTAGTTCTAATTTTACAAACTTTTAACCTTATTTCATGTTCTGGAAATTATTATGGTGTAAATGGATCAGATGTTTACACTCGAGAAGAATCTATACGAATAATATCAACTGCTCAACTCATTTATTACAATAAATGTTTTGATCAAAAATCTCAAGATTCTTTGATTATTGATTTAGCAATTAAAAATCCTAGATTGGTATTGGACGGTGCGTATTATTCTAAAAAAGATATTAAAAGGTGCGAAGAGACCATTTTGGTATCTCCATGCAACCTTCCTTTAATTGATTGTCAAATTGCTAGTGAAGAATTTTTCAATGGTAAATTTGGGCAAGGCGGATTTTAAAAAATATTTTCGAAGTCTTAAGAATTAAATTTTAACTAACTTCTGATTAATTTAAAAAGTATATCTAAAATTTAACCAATACGTTCTACCTTCAATCGATGGAGATCCATTTCCTATAGCAACGTCTCCAGCATTATTATTCAAAGGGTATAATACTGTTGTTTGTAATAAATTCGTAGCAGATAGAACCAATTCCATCTTTTCAGTAAAATTATAAGCTACAGCTGAATTTAAAATTCCTTTTCCAATAACTCTTTCTCCAGTGGGCGCATACCAATCATAAAAATGTAAATAATTCAATGAAAAGCTTAATTTATCTGTTGGATAAATCATTATATTTGCACGCGTAACATTTTCAGGGTAGGCTCTATGGCGCCTATTTGCTGTGTTTGGTGTTAAATATATTGATCCATAAAGTTCTCGATCAGCTGAAATGACTCGAACAACAGAATGACTCAAATCAAATCCAATATATTTACTTAAAAATGAAATTGTGTATTCACCTCCTGTTTGTTTCAATATACCAGGTACATTTCTAAAGAAAAAATATCCGCCCCAATCACCAGGAATATCATCACCCAAAGGAGGAGCTCCATTTCCGAATGGTTCAGGAAATATAACTCCCACATCAATAATGTTTCTTAATTGGTTATAAAATACTACTCCATCAAAAGACCAATTTGAATTGATTTTCCATTTACTTCCGATCTCAGCGGACCTCATTTTTTCTGGTTTGGTATCTGTAATGTTTCGGTAGGTGGTAGGATTTCCATTTCTATCCGTTGTTGGAATTTGTGCTAACTCGACTCTATCAAAATTATTCCCTCTTAAAAGCCCATCTCTTCGATAACCTCCGACATAAGCGACACCTACTGCTCCTCTAAAACCTTCCTGGTATGATACTCTAAATCGTAAATCATTTGTCATTGCGTAGAGAACACCTAATCTTGGCGACACATTGGAACCCCAATAAGGATGCTTATCATAGCGAAAAGCAGCAAAGATATCAACAGTATCAGTTAACTTATGAAAATCTTCAGCAAAAAATGATGCTACTTCTATTGTAGAGGGTTTAACAAAAGTATTCGTTACATTCAAATTAGTATTAGGTGGTAATCCAGGATTGGTTACATTTGGGTAAAAACTTTCAGCATCGGAGCGATTGACAATAAAATTATTTCCATTGGCATCTTTATTCCCCATGTCATATTTCCTATATTCAGTTCCAACTGCTAATTGATTATTAGTAAAAGGATTAAAATTAAAAATAGTGGATCCGCCATAACGATTCTCTCTTGTTCCTCCTAAAAGAATTCCATTATGTGATTGGAATCCGAAATCATCTTGTATATAAAAACCTTTGGTTTTTAAATTTATCGAATCAGTTATAGCATAATCATAGCTAGTTCCTACATTGTACAATTTTGATGAAACTTCATTTCTATCTCGATAAAAATTATAAATATCTCTATTCTGGTTGGTTAGCAAAGTATCAACTTTGAAACCTTTGTAAGCTATGTTTCCAATTATAGTATCATTTTGGTTTCGATTTAAGCGATTTCCACTTGATGATGCTATATTAGGGTATATATTTAATGGACCAAAAACTTCAGGTTTAAAAGCTTCTATTTCATCTTGTTTAGAAATTAATTCATAACCTTGTATATCAACGCCTTCATAAGTTCTTGATCTAGCCCAACCATCGCTTCTTAGTTTCTGTCCATTGTAATGAGTTTTTGATAAATAAAAATAAGTCTTAAGGTCTTCTACATATTTTCCAGAAGATCCTGCTTGAAGATTGTAATTTCTGAATTGATTCTCACCTGCTCCAGCTTGTATAGAAGTTCCATTGTAACTTGAACCATTTCTAGTAATTATATTTATAACTCCAAGTAAAGCTCCTTGCCCTAAAGTGACTGAACCTGGCCCTCGAATAACTTCTATTCTTTCAATGTAATCCATATTCATTGAATTTAGAATAGCATCTGAAGGACCAAACTGCCATTCTGTATTAATATTTTGACCGTTGATTAATAAAAGTGTTTTAGCATTAGCATCAGGAACTAATCCTCTGAAACCTGCAATTGTATCATCCTGATCTTCTACTTTAAAAAAACCTGGAACGTAAATGGATAAAACATCATTTATTGTTCTACCTCCGCTCATTAAAATTTGTTTTCGAGTGATTACAGAAACCGAAACAGGTTGCTTGTTTGATTGTTTAATAACATTCGAAGCAACCGTAATTTCATTTGCTGCCATAAGCTGAAAAACTTCTTTTGATTCAGATTTAAAGTCTTGTTCAGCAGTAGGTAAATTAAATTTCTTTATAATAGGATCGTTAGTTACAAATTCTTGGACATTTTGTGATCTTATGGATTTTTTACTATTTGAACGTAAACGAACAGTTATTTTATCTGAAAATTCCTTAATCAAGTCTGATTGAGTTTTTTTTATATCATTTAAATTTAAATCTAAAGACTCAATTCCTTCTATAGTATCTGAAATATTAAAAGCATCTATTATTATTGAAGTATCAGGATCGTAAATTTGAGCATAGACTTCAAGTGATTGAGCACTGCTAATATAACCTGATATTAAATAATTAGATTGATTCTCTTTAGATACTCTAAGCGCATTTTCAATTGTGCTATCTTGGATTAGGTTTACATCAAATTTATTTTTATTTAATTTTGAAATTATTGAATTATAAAATTTTTCATCAAATTCTTTTGAGATATCTCCTTTTAAAATTTTAAATTTTGAAATTGTTACTTTTTGTTGATTAGATTCAGCAGAAAGAGAGAAATTTAGAATTAGAGAAATAATACTTATACAAATTATTCTCAAAACTTGTTTCATTGTTTTTTATTTTTTAACTTCTTTTTTAAGACTTCAATAGCCTCTCTTTTTTTATAAGAAAGTCTTAAATATTCTTTTGCTGATTTTTCTTCTGGATTAATAAGAAGTATATTTTCAAAAGATTGAATTGAATCGTCATATTGTCTTTTATTGTATAGCTCTATTCCCTCTTTCAAATAATTTTCAATATTTCTAGATTCTGAATTACGAAGTTCTGAGAGATTCGCCTGAGATTTAGTATTACTTGGTAATGTTCTTAAGCTAGATAAATATTCTTTAATAGCTTCGAATTGCCTTCCTGCTTTTTCATAAGAATTACCCCGTAATCTTTCCTGCTCACTCAATGCAGTGGTAGATTCAATTAGACCTTTTTTAGCTTTTTCTACGTTCGGATTAATTTGTAATATTTTTGAATACTCAAGTTTTGCTTGTTCAAATTGACCGGAAGAGAATAAACTATTTGCAGATTTTAATAATTCTTTGGTCTTAGATCCCGTGATGCGTTCTATTGTTAATGTAAGATAAGTTTGGGCTGAGTTATTATTTGGATCTTTTTTAAGGATAGATTCAAATATTATTTTTGCCGATTGCAATTTATTTTCATTTAATAAAGTAACTCCAGCAGAAAATAATTTTGTTTGCTTTGCTCTTTCTAAAATTTGATCTGGTATTTGTATTCCTGAGCTACTAGCATATTCTTCATTGATATAAAAAGCCGATTGAGAAGGAAGAAGGACTCTTTCTTTATTGCAGTTGGATTTTCCTTCAAGAATTCGATTTGCCATGGAACCTGTTTCAACTCCAATTTTACTGTACTCAGGATTTATTGAAAACGTAGCACCTGCTTTAACAAGTGAAGGAAATGTAGTCATTAGTATAATATTATTTTTTTTTGCAAATGCTGATAATTTTTCAAACCTTATAGAATTATAAATCGGATCCGATATCATATAAAATGCATCTGCTTCCTCTTTTAATTTATCTAAGTTAGTTTCAAAATTTTCTTCTGTAACTTTAATAGGATAATAAAGTAGTTTATACTCTATATCACGAAAATTTCCTTCGCCAGCTTGGTAGTTTAGTTCATTAGAAGAGTAAAATGAATATACTTTTCTAATACTTGGATCAATTTCATTTAAAGTTTGGAAAAATTCGCTTATTGAAATATCCATACCGACACCACAAAAATTTTTTTGGTTCAATCCTAAAATTTTAGGATTTGAAATCATTGAAAAAACTACTGGAATCTTATTTAAATTTTCTTTTGCAGCCTTAGCAGCCTGAGGGCCAATTGCAATTACTAGTGGAACGCCAGAGGCTTCTAAATTTTGAAAGTATGATTCCATACTTATATTTTCAGATAGTATTATATCATAATAAGTTATTTTAAACTCAGCATCCAAAATTGATTGTATACCATAAAGTGCTTGTTCATATATACTATTATCAGTTGATAGAATAATTTCCACAGATTTAGTCGATTTGGAATGAATAGAGAGCTGATAGAAAAAGAAAAAAAATATTATACTAAAATGTTTTAGATCCAAGAGCTTTATCATATTGTAGAGTTTTCTGTTTTGGAATTAATTTTCTTTTGTTCTAGTTTTTCTAAATAAGATAAATTCAATTGAGCCTTTGTAAAATCTGGATTTGAATTTACTAAAGAAGTCCACAACTCTCGTGATTTATTATAGTTGCCTAATTTAAAATAAATACTACTCATATTATTAATAGCATGGTAATTATCTGGTTCAATTTTAAGAACTTTATTATAAAATTCTAAAGCCTTTTTGTATTTACTCAAAAAAGAATAACTATTCGCTAATCTAAAACAAACCCAAGTATTTTTTTTATTTGATTTATATATCTTTAAATACATATTCATAGCGTTTTGATAATCACCTTTCCTATAATATGAATTTGCGGTTTTAATTTTATCGTCTTCTGTTTGTCCATCGAGTTTTTGAACTTCATTTTCTTTTTCAAAAAATTGAGAAACACCTGAAATTCCTTTTTTTTGTTTAGAAATCTTATCTTGTTTAGTTAAGGAAAGTGATCGTTCTGATAAAATTTTTGCTTTATCATCTTGTCCCAATTTTGAATATAAAAATATTAAATGAGTAATATTTTCTAGAAAATTTGGAAGCCTTAAATACATTCTCTCTCCAAAATGAGCTGCATTATATAAATCACCTAAATTTTCATATATCTTAGATATTTCATATAATACTAAATTATCTGAAGGTACCATCATACTATAATGTAAATAATCTGATAATGACTCTTGGTATTCACTTATATTTAGATAAGCCTCAGCACGTATTTTAAATAATTTATACTCATTTCTATGATCATGAATCAAATGATTGATTTTATCGATCACATATTTTGGATCTATAATTTTCTTTTCATTTAGTTCATCCAATTGACTTGTTAGTAAAGAAATATTTTCTTCTTTTGAACTACTTGAAGATCTGTTATACTCAATTTTTAATAATGAAAAATCATCTGAAAATTTACCCTTACTTTTAGTTAAATTAACTATTTCAGGAATATCTGCCTTTGCTTCTTCGATAGTATTAATAAAAAGAGTTTCATCTTCATTCATAAGTTCTTCATCAATATTTTCTGATTGAATAAGTATATCATCCCTACCATCTGATCCGAAAATTATTTTATCATCATCTTCAAGTTGAAACAATCTAATAAAAAATTTATTCTCCTGACCAGGTGTTCCTATTTTTCTTAGGAAAAGTTCTTCCTCTAAAAAAGAGGCTTTTCCATCTCTATAAAGAATAGACCAAGGATGTTCAGCATTGATATAATACATTAACCCTGATTCATTGTCTATCAATCCCATTGAAATAGAAATATACATTGAACCGTCAAAAGACAAAAATACATTTTGTATATCTAAGTATCTTTCTTTTAACCAAAGTTCAGGATATATATTTGAATTTTTCTCTAACTTAGATCTTGTTATTCCAGTATTAAATACTACTCCAAATACAAGTGCTCCACCTGCACCTTGGATAGATTTACCCATTGCGTCACCGTTTATGAAAACAGTATAATCCTTACCGAAGAGTTGAATTGTATCCGTTATACAAATATCACCGCCAATTTCAGCGTTCCATTTCTTAAATGTAAATTTCTTTTTTTGTTCTATGAAGATTTCCGTTTTAATATTAGAGCTAGAATTGTTATTCATCTGGAGAGGATCTAATAAAAGTGAAGTTAAAAAGTAGTCACCATCTTGTGCTTCTTTTAACTCTTGGACAACTCTTAAGGATTCATTCAATTCATCTGTTCTTTTCTCTACCATTAATTCAAGGTTATTCGTGAAATCTTGAATCTGAGAAGTCATTATATTGAAGGTGTTAGCTAAATTTCCAATCTCATCTTTACCAGTAATTGGAAAGCGATAATTCAAATCTCCTTTACCTATCAATTTCGCACCTTCCGATAATTTTTCTAAAGGTTTTGAAAGTGAAAAAGCTGCTAATAATGCTAAAAATATTCCAATAGTAAATAATACAGAGGCTACTATAATTACTGTTTGACGAATTTGAAAAACAGGTTCGTATACTTTATTTTTATCAAAATCAAAAACTGCAGTTCCGACTCGCATCTTTTGATTATTGTATTCTATAAATATAGGATAAATAAATCTAAGTATGGAAATTTCTTGATTTACAAGCTCGATTAAAGTAAGTTCATTTAAGGATGAATATTTATCTATGATCTCATCAGGCGCATCCTTTCCGATATTTTCATTTTTTAAATCGGCAACATATCGACCGTCAATATTAAGCACAAATGAATCTAATAATCCCGATATTTTACTTTGTTTCAAACGACTTAAGGAGGTTTGAGTAGCATCATAAGTTTCGTTAATTAATAATTCTTCTGTCGAAAGGTTGGAGATGTTTTCTGCTAAATTTCGACAGACCTCGAAGGTTTTGTCTAATACAACAGACTGATTGCGGTAAAGGACAATAACAGAAAGAGGAACAACTGAAATAAGTACAACTAATGAGACTAAAACAATCATCTTCGTTCTTAGGCTTAAGTTTGATAAGATGAATTGTCGTTTGATCATAATATTAAATTCTAGAAATTAAATATAGTATATGTTTAAAGATCTGGTCAAGATAATATTGTATTTATAGATAAATATGAAAAAAATAGATATACTATTTAAAAGAGATAAGATATTCGAATACAATGAATCAACTAAAAAGTTGAACACTGTTCTTCTATTTTCATCTTTTCTTCTAATTATATTTATCGGCTTTGGTTTTCTATTCCTAAAAATGGATTTTCAAAAAGAAAATTTTCCTTTAACGGATTTTATAAAATCTATTATTTTTGAAATTGAAAATAAAACTTTTATGGGATTGATAATTACATCTTTTTTTGGTGGATTATTCTTTCTTTTTTTCCCATTAGAATTATATTTTTTTACTATACTTACAACAGAATCAAATATTTCAAATTTCTTAGTACCTTACGTTTTTGGAGTAATAGCAGCTCAAATAACAAATTATTGGTTGGGCTTGAGATTAAATCGTCTTTGTAGATTATTAATTCCTCCTAAAAATTTTTATAAAATGAAAGGACTTCTTAATAAATGGGGAATTGGGATGATATTAATAATGAATTGTATTCCGCTACCTTCTCCTGTATTTTCCACAGTATTAGGAGCATTTAAATATAATTTCAATAAATTTATTTTATTCGCAATCTTAGGAATAGTAATATTATACTCTTCACTCTTTGCCTCGTATTTTTTCTTAATTAAATTTAAATTGGAGTTATTCTAATGGCCAAAATTCTTGAACCAAATGCAGATAATGGAATTTCTTTTTGGAGTATTTTCCTTAAAAGCGTTCGCTCTAAATCTGGACAAAGAGCAGGTAGAATAATTGGTTTTCATTTTTCTGGAATAAAAATTGTCTCCTTACAATTACTTTCAAATGGACGAATTGTATCTATTGATTCAAAATACATTCGTAACTGGAATTCGCTTTCTAAAACTTCTTCTTTATTTTTAGATATGGATCCAATTCATTTACTGTTGAATATGAAAGTATATGATAAAGATGGAAGAAATTTAGGTTATATATCTAAAGTAGAACAATCAGGTTATTACAATGACTTTGATTTTCTATTATATAAGAAAAAGTTTTATTTACCTTCTAAAAAGATTTATAGCGATCAAATTGAAACTTTAAATAAAAATATTATTCTTAAGGTCAATCTTTAAGTTATGATTACATCAGATGATATATTAGGGAAAGAAGCAATTGATTCAGAAGGGGATTTCTTAGGTATAGTCATGAAATTACACCTTGATCCAATTCAAAAAACTATACTAGGCATTTCAATTGATCCAGGTCTATGGAGGCCCGATCTATATATAGGAATAGATTTTGTAAAACAATTCGGAGTAGATGCAATATTTCTAAGTGCTATTCCCAATTCTAAATATAAATCACTTACTGTGTTTACTTATGAAGGGAATAATCTTGGAAAAATTATTCAAGTAAACGAATCAAACTCTAATAAACGAGAATTCGTTGTTCAAATGAAGTTGAATTGGATGAAATTTTATCAAAAAAGAAAATGTATCAAAATTCCTGAATCTTCTATTCAGGAATTAGGACATTCTATAGTATTAAAGAAAAATGCTTCTTTAGAATATATGGAATAGATTTCTTAAATACCAAGTCGTTTGTATAAAAAGTCTATTTTATCTAAATAAGGTTCTAACTTAAATATTTCATCTAGATCTCTATCGTTAAGAATTCCTTCAACTCGCGAATCTTCTTTCAATCTAGACTTTAAATTAGAATCTTTGTTTTCCCAGACATACATCGCGCTATCTTGAACAATTGAATATGCGTCTTCCCTTGATAAGTTTCCTTTTTCAATAAGGTAAAGCAGCACTTTCTGGGAATAAATTAATCCTCTAGTAGCATTCAATGTGCTTTCGATATTTTCAGGATAAACATGAAGTCCCGAAAGAACAAAATTCATTTTGTCTAGAATGTAATCTAAAGCAATTGTTGAATCAGGAATAACAATTCTTTCAGCAGAAGAATGAGAAATATCTCTTTCATGCCATAGTGGCATATCTTGAAATCCAACATTTGCATTTGATCGAATAACTCTTGCTATTCCACAAATTCTTTCACAAACAACGGGATTTCTTTTATGAGGCATCGCAGAGGATCCTTTTTGACCTTTAGCAAAAGGTTCCTCTACCTCTCGACCTTCTGTTTTTTGTAGCAAACGAATTTCTTGTGCCATACGATCCAAGCTTGTAGCAACAATCGCTAATACACTTAAGTAAAATGCATGTCTGTCACGATTTATAACCTGTGTAGCGATTAAATCCGGTTCTAATTTTAATTTAGATAAAACATATTTCTCGATATCAGGTTCAGTATTAGAAAAAGTTCCTACTGCTCCAGAAAGTTTACCTACAGCAATTTGTTTTCTAGCATCTAACATTCGTTGCTTATTTCGAAGCATCTCAGTATAGAAAAGGGCAAATTTCAATCCTAAAGTCATCGGTTCTGCATGGATTCCATGCGATCGACCAATACAAGGTAACTTTTTATATTTTAATGCTAGGGATTTAGTGGTCTCAATTAATATATCTACTCTTCTAAGTAAATGATCCATTGCCTGAACCATTTGTACGCATAGTGCTGTATCACCAATATCTGAAGAAGTTAGTCCATAGTGAACGTGCCTTGAAGCAGGACCAATATATGAATTTAAATTTGTGAGATATGCGATAACATCATGATGAACTTTTTCTTCTATTTCTAAAATTTCAGGAACACTAAATTTAGCATTCTTTCGAATTTCTTCTAAATCTTCGAAAGGTATTTCACCCTTATTTGCACGTGCCTCACAAGCAAGTATTTCAATTTCAGTCCAAATTTTAAATTTATTTTCTAAATCCCAAATTTTTGAAATTTCCGGATTGCTATATCTATCGATCATAAGGAAACAATCTTTGGTAGCAGTCTAGATTCAACTACAAATGAATAGAATTTTTATTATCTATGGAAAAACAAATCTAAGAATTTCAAATATAAGATAATCAACTTCTACAGGCTTATTTATTACAGAATTCATTCCAACAGCTTTACATTTATCTAAATCTTCTTTAGAAGTTAATCCTGTTAAACCTAAAATTGGAATATTTTTAATTTTTGGATTTTCGCTAGTTCTAATCAATTCAGTCGTCTCGTAGCCATTCATCACTGGCATATTTATATCCATCAATATCGCATCATAAACTTTATTTTCTAATTTAATTAAAGCTTCTTTTCCATTTCTTGCTATTGTGCCTTGAATTGCTTTTTTTTCTAAAATTCTCTTTATGTAGAATTGATTCGCAAGATTATCTTCTACTATTAAAATATTGAGTGATCTTCCAGTATTTTTCCATTTTTCAAGTCGATTTTGACTTACCTTATGAAATTCAGAATTTTTATCTTTTAAATCTACTTTGGATACTTTATAAGTAAAAGTAAACTTTGATCCTTTATTCAATTTGGATTCTACTTTTATTGAGCCTCCATTTTGTTCTAAAATATTAGATACTATAGTTAGTCCAAGCCCAGCTGAATTTCCATCTGAAGAGTTCATTTCATTTATTGAATTTTCTATTTTATAAAATGGATTAAAAATCTTTTCAGATTGATTCATATCAATTCCAATGCCTGTATCAATTACTGAAAATTGAATAATAAATGTCTCATTGACTTCTTCTATGGAATCTATTCCGAATTGAATCTTTCCAGAAGGTGTATATTTAATTGCATTCGAAATTAAATTCGTTAAAATCTGGCGAAGTGATTCCTTTTCCCCTTTGACCCAATCTGGAATTTTTCCTGTAAAATAATTTCCAAGAACTAAATCCTTACTTACTGTATGAACTCGAAAAAACTGATAAATTTCCTGTATTAGTTCTTTTATTGAGAAAATTGAGAAATGGGAATAGCTCATTCCAGATTCTATTTTTGAAACTTCCAAAATATCATTCACTATGTTTATTAGAGATTTGGAAGAAGAACGAATAACTTCTATATATTCCTTTTGCTCCATTGTAAGGGGTGATTCTGCAACTAATTCTGTATAACCGAGGATTTCAGAGATGGGAGTTCGGATTTCATAACTTGCTTGGGAAATAAATTTAGCCTTTTTATGATTGGATTGAATTGCTTCTTGCTTTAAACGATTTAGTTCTTCGTGAAATTTATATCCTTCTGTAAAATCAGAAAAGACTGCTATATAATTATCAATCCGTCCATCTTTCATCAAGGTTGTTACTGTCATATTCTCTGGGTAGATTTCTCCATTGAAACGTTTATTCCAAATAATTCCTTGCCATTCCCCTTCTTCTTTTAATTTACCATAAAAGTTATCATAAAATTCATCCGTATGAACTCCTGATCTGAGAAAGTTAGGATTCCTACCAATTACCTGACTTCTTTTATATCCTGTGATTCGTTCAAAAGCCTCATTAGCAAAAAATATTTTACCTTCTGAATCACAGATGAAAAATCCTTCATTCATTGCTCCAAAAGCATTGAATACTGATTCTATCAATTCCTGCTCACGACGCTTAAGAGTTACGTCCCTTAATGAAGCAACGTAAGCTTCCTCCCCGTTTAAATTCATCTTTTGAATTCGGATTTCTGCTATCTTAGGAGAATGAGGATTTGTTATAATATCAAGATCAGAAGTATTCTTTTGATCCAATGGAAGACCTAGCTCTTGGTTAATAATGAAACTAGGATCACCTCCAAAAAGTGTAATCGCAGATTTATTAGCGTATTTTGCAACACCGGAAGAATTTAAAACTAATATGCCATCCGGTATAGAATCAACTACATATTCTATATTTTCTTTATTGATTAATTTATTTTCCAATTGCTAAGCCTCGTTATAAATACACTAACGAGGACAATTTAATTTATTAAGAAAAAAATAGTCAATTATTTATATCTAAAATTATTAAATTATAGTATGAAATTATACTAACTTTGAATTTCCATTAATTAAAGAAAGAATTTTATCTGTTTCTGAAAAATCGCCAAAAATTTTTGTTACAGAATCATTACTAAATCTAACTAAAGTAGGCGTAGCAATAATTTGATCTTTCTTGGCCCTTTCAACATCCCTTAAGACGTCAATTATTTCTAAATCATCTTTGTTAACCAGGTTATTTTCTATTAGTCTTGTTAAATTCTCAATCGCTGCAACTGATCGCTTGTTATGGTCTGATATGTAAAGTTTCAGTTTGTACGAATTCATAGATATTTGCAATTTTGTATTTGCAAGTCGAAAATAGCAAAGATTTTTCCGATTGTCAGACATTTAAATTTTCAATATATGTTTATAAAGAACTTTTTAGAGGATAATTATGACAAAAGAATTTGAAGGTAAAGTTGCATTAGTTACGGGAGCGGCTTCTCCCATCGGATTGGGTAGAGCTATAGCAAATCGACTCGCTTCTCACGGTGCAACTCTTGTAGTAGTTGATTTAAACCAAGAAAAAATAGACCAGGCAGCGGCAGATCTGGAAAAGCAATTTGGAATCAAAGCACTCGGTATCGCATGCAATGTTACTAAACCAGAGGATTGCGATAATGCTATTAGCAAGGTTAAAGAAGTATTCGGTAAACTAGATATTCTAGTTAATAATGCAGGAGTTCTTAAAGATAATTTAGTTATGCGAATGTCAGAAGCAGATTTTGATTTTGTTATGGATGTCAATTGCAAAGGTGTATTTCTGATGACAAAATCAGCAACAAAACTCATACTTAAAGCTGAATCTGGTCGTATTGTAAATATTTCATCTGTATCGGGTTTAACAGGTCAACCAGGTCAAGCCAACTACTCAGCTTCTAAAGCAGCTGTTATCGCACTTACTAAAGTTTTTGCAAGAGAATTTTCTGGTAGAAATGTTTTGGTAAATGCAGTTTGTCCTGGATTTGTTATCACAGAAATGACTGGGAAGCTTCCTGAAGAAGTGCAAAAGAAACTTACAGATCCCTCAATTATTCCATTGAAAAGAGCGGGTAAACAAGAAGAAATAGCTGCAGCAGTTAAATTTTTTTGTAGCGATGATTCAACTTACATTACTGGAACTTATCTAAGAGTAGATGGTGGCGCTGCGATAGGAATGTAGTAAATTCAGTTTAGATAACTTACTGCTTTTTTACTTTTTCTTGTTTAGAAGAAAGGGGACGGGAAGCAGTAAGATTCTTTTCCAATTTCTCATTAGCACTTGCAAGCTTACCACCTGCTACAAAATATTCGAATACTATTGTCTCGGACATGTTGCCAGCTCTGTCAAATGCTACAGCTTCCATACGATGTTTCCCAGGTTCAAAAACACGTTCAGGTTCTACAACTATCGCAGAGCCTTTATTAGGATTTACCTCTGCAACTCCAACCTCTCCATCAATTTTAATTTGGATAGAGTTCTCATCAAAACCAGAACCAGTATCTTTCATCAACCATTCAATTTCAAAATTAGAATTCTTAAATATATGTCCATTTTCATAATTTTTACTTAAAGTTAAATTTGGGGCAATTAGATCTGAAAGAATTGCAAATGTTCCCGTCTTCTTCAATCTAGCCTTAAAAAAACGTCCCCAGTTGCTGTAACTTGCCTTCTTGACAGCAACAGGCCTTCCATCTGGTTTTATTTCATACAATCCAGCCTTAGACATATCAGATTTTTGACCTAATTTAACATATATATCATAACCTAAGTTAAATTCTCTAAAATTGTCAGGAGAAATTTTAAAAATTTTGGATTCTAATTGGAGTCCAGGAAATTCAAAATTTTGATTCGTTATCTCTTCTATTTGAAAATTTCCTCTAGAATAAATCGCATTTGTTGGAAAAAATAATTCAATCTTATGATCATCTGAAGATAAATTAGTATATTGATTGAATCGTACATTGAAAACCATTTCAGGCGTTTTGATATGAGAGTAGTCTGCAAAATCTTTCACAATTGGAAAAATCAATTCAGATTGATTCCCACCTAGTCCATTGGCTAAAATAGAAATTAAATTGGTATTATCTTTATCCAGTATTCCCGAAGAAATCATTCCATTGCCTGATACTATCCTGGATAGTTGATTGCTACCATAACTATCTCTAGCGAACAAATTGTACAAAAATGGTTGGCCATTGGATTTACTTTTAAAAGCGTCATACACCAAAACAAATTTCTTCGTATCTGACTTAGGTAAGGATAAAAATGATAAATCTAGAATTTTTCTTTGGTTGAGTAACAGAGATAAAGATTGAAGACCTAACCTGCTAGATTTTGATTTTTGATATCCAGAAACTTGAATAGAAACGATTCCTTGTAATTGAATATTTTCCATACTAGGATCTAAAATATATCCTCCATCAGATTTTACCAATCGAAGACTTAGATCCTCATGCTTTCCATTGATAAATGTTCTAGAGGTTTCAGGCTTTAAAGTAATTGTCTCAAGAACAACTTCTTCTCCTTCTTCATGTCCTAAGCCAAAATCTTTTGGGTTATAATAAATTCCGTCTTTATAAAGTTCAAGATGGAGATGAGGAGGTCCGACTCCCGTATCTCCTGAATAAGCTATTGTATGTCCAGCTTCCACCTCGATAGGTTTAGGTAAATCGAAGGTGAAATCTTTTCTCTTCTTATAGAGATTACCTATTGATGATTTTCTTAAATATTTATCTAATTCATTATTAAACTTTGAAAGATGCCCATAACGAGTATAGATTCCATCTGAGTTTAAAACAATTACCGCATTACCAATGCTATTCCAATATCTTTGGACTTGGACAATTTTTCCCTTTGCTACTGAAACAACAGGAAGACCTCTTCTTCCGTTTGTACTGAAATCCATACCCATGTGAAAATGAGTAGAGCGGTATTCTCCAAAAGTACCCGTTATTGCATCAGCCCCAATTATTGGCCAAACATAGGAAGCTTTCTTATCATTAGGAAGGTCAACAGAATATATCGAATTGAATTCAAAGAAGTACGTTATTTGACTCAACAAAAAAATACTAAGAAATATAGATTTATAATTATGTCTTATCAAATTCACAGATTGCCCTATCTTTAGATAGGATAAGTATCGGCACTTAGAGAAAAGGAATTTTTTAAGAATTAGATTTTTTTCGTTTAGGAAGGGTAGAACTAGATGCTTTTAGTATAGTAGATGGAGACTTAGAATCATAAAGATGGAATGTGTTTTTAATAAAATTCTTGATATAAACAATCATTGAAAACTCTTCAATCCGAAGTAGCAGAAGATCAACTATTGACTGAAAGTCAGGATTACGTGAGTATTCTTTAATCAATTTACTTTGTGAATCTATATTGAATTTATAATAATCAGGTGCAATATCTTTCAATTCTACACGAAAAATGAAACAAAAGGCTAAGAATTGGGAAAGTTGTAATTTAGATTCCTTTCTTTCTATTTTACCTATGAGATTTTCAGACACAATCAATCCAAATTCTTTCTCCACTTTCTTTGACAATTCTCCCATTGAAAGTCCGTATTGGATTCTTAGCACTTTGAATTTGTCGGCTAAAGAATATAAAGAATTCTCTGAAAGGTTTTTAATAGAAATCATATAAGCTATATGAATCATCATTCATTCGAATCTAATTATGAAATAGAATTTACCTTAATTCAAAATAGATTCGATTAGTTGGTGAGTTTCTGAAACATTTTCAGGAATTATATTCCTATGTTTTTATTATTAGGAATTTATAAAAATTCTATATTTAATTAAAATTTTATCTCAAAATAAAATAGCCTAAATAAAAGAAAACTATGGAATAGGAATGTAAGCTTTTAAAATAAAAATGATACAGTCTCGAAAAATATATCTAGCTGGCCCTGAAGTTTTTTTACCTAATTCACTTGAAGTATTGAATTCTATGAAAGCAATCTGTGCAAAATACAATTTCATAGGAATGAGTCCTTTTGATTCGGCAATTAATAAGTCCAATACAATAAACCGAAGTTCTTTAGAATTGGCAGAACAAATTTTTGTTAACAATCGAAAATTAATCCAAGCTTCTGATTATATTGTTGCTAATTGTAACTCTTTTCGTGGTCCTTTGGTAGATGATGGAACTTCTTGGGAAATCGGATATGCATATGGATTAGGAAAAACTATTTTTGGATATATTAATTCTAAGAAACCACTAGTCGAAAATGTTATTAATCGAATCGAAACTAAATTTCATGTATCTGGTCATCCCATAGATATGGATGGTTTTCTAGTAAATGAAAATTTTGGCAATTCCATAAACCTTATGTTAGAATTTAGTTTATCTTCTTCAGGAGGAGAGCTTGCTGAAGGTAATTTCGAAAATTGTATCCTAAAAGTTTTAGAATTTGATAGAAAAATGCATCCGTAAATTTATTAGAAGATACTTATATATGAGCACACAAATTTCGCAAAAAATAACTTTAATCAAACAAGATCCCAACTCGAATAAGATTTGGAATGTAAATTTATTAGATAGATCAGAATTACAAATATTAATTCAAAATTCTAAAGCTTATAAAATTGAAGTTGATTGTGATTTAGATACTTTTGTTCTATTTGAAAATATTCCAACCAACGAGAGGATTCCTGACCGCCTTTTTTTAAGAAGTGAAAATGAAATAGAAAAGTGGATAGAGAATTTCTTTTCCAACAAACAAAAAGGAAACTTCTTAATACCAGCAATTGCACAAGATAAAAAAGGAAGAATACTTATGCAGGCTTGGGCAAATGAAGAAGCCTTTCGATCAGCCTTAAACTCTGGAAAGGCTACTTACTTTTCAAGATCTAGAAATAAATTATGGATCAAAGGAGAAGAAAGTGGACATTTTCAAAAGAATTTAGAATGGGAAATAATAAATTCCAATCCTATTTCTGTGATTTATCATACCGATCAAATTGGTGCAGCCTGTCACACTGGAGAATATACTTGCTTTTTCAGAGAATTCAAAACATGGGAAGATCCATCTCTAATTAAAATGTAATTTAATTTTGAATCTTTATTAATATAAAAAGGATATTAAAAAAAGAGGAAATAATAAGAATCGAAGATTAATTATCTTCGATTCTCCTTAATTACATCTAATATCTAGTTAAAATTTGGTCTTCTTTTTTCTTTCAGTGCAAGCATTGCTTCTAAAAGAGTTTCGATAACACCAGGTTTTGAAAAGGATTCTAAAGTTTCTTTCTCATACTGTTCCAACTTTGCAAGTATTGCTGCGTTGATTACATCTTTAGTGGATTGGTAAGCTTGCATTGGCAATTTCACTAAGGAATCTAGTTTTTTAATACTTAGTTTTCTTAACTCATCTCGATCAGCTGCAACTTCATCTATAAGTCCAATTTCTTTAGCTTCCTTAGCTTTATAGTTAGCGCCTGTTAAACATATTTCTGACCAAAATTTTGGAGTAACACACATTTTAATTCTATCTACAAAACTTCCAGGAAGTGGTAAACCAACTAAAATTTCCGTGAACGCAATTCTAGCCTTTCCATCTAACATATATTTAAAATCGCAACCAATAGTAATTACAGCGCCTCCACCCATTGCATATCCAGATACTTCAGCAATGAGAGGTTTATTAAATTTTATCATTTCAGCAAATAATTTTACTATTCCACCTACTTCTTGAATCAAATCCTTTCGATCTGTTTTCAATAAATTTTCAGCATCAAGTCCATTGCAGAAGAACTTTTCATTATCAGAAGCTAAAATAACTCCTCTTTTATTTGGATCTTCTTTAATTTCATTTAGGATTGCAGAAAGTTCACGCATATTAGCGCCTGTTAATGAATTTTGATCATTAGTTTGGATATGAATGATTTCTGCTTTTTTACCTGATAATTCAATTTCTTCTCTACGATAGAACATATTGCCTCACTTGTCTTTTATTGGTGTATAAGAAAATAATCTTATCCCTATTCTAAACAGTTGATTGCTCTGTCAGTAAGAAACTATAGAGAAAGTAACACCTAGATTTTATCTAAAGAAAAAAACTAGAGGAAATTACGTCCCGTAAATCTTTTTCCATTTCATTGATATTGCCTTTTTTTCTCATACATTCAGCTAGATGTTTAGAGACATATGCTTCTCCAAATTTCTTTAAAGCGTTTGTAGCTGCTTTTAAAAGTTGCATAGATTTCATACAATCCAATTCATCAGATTGAACAGTCTTTTTCAATGCCTCAATCTGTCCCTGAATTCTATTCAATCGATTCAATAAATCAGAATTATTGTCTTTAGTCGCACTCATTAATATACCATATGGGGTATAGAGATTTTGTCAAAATAAAAAATTACTTTGAATTTGGCTTTTTCAAAGCCGAAAATATAATAGTAATAAACGTATGAAAAATAGTATAAAAACAAAAATCATATTTGAACTTTCCCTTTTTTTCATTTTCGTAGGCTTATTCATAGTTACTATTTCCTATTTTAAGCAAAAACAATTATTCAAAGAATCATATAAAGACATCGCCAAAGCACAATCTCAATTTTTTCAGTATAAAACTTCTCTTATTCCTAATTTATTCCAAAGTATTTTAGAAAAAAACGCTTCAATAGAAGGTAAAACAATTCAGGAAAACTTTCAAAACCAATTAGATTTCTTACCCGATTCTTTGGAAAATGTTAAGCAAACTTATTTAACAGATGCAATAAAAGTAGAAAAGGATAGTAAATCCTTTTATAAAATTATATTAGCCAATCAAAGAATTTACAGTTTTAATATTGCACCTGGCGATTTGTATGAAGCTAACAATATTTTTTCTAATGCAGTCGAGGAAGCTAAACTAGGAAAAATTATTTTAACTGATGAATACACTGACAGTTTAGGTGAGTGGATTTCTGTTCTAGTACCAATTTTTGATACTAATAAAAATGTTATCGCAGTTTATGGAATTGATATTAGTACGGATCAAATGAATTCAGTATTAATAAATTTTCTTATTCAAATATCTACATTAGGCATCATTCTATTTTCCATTTTAATTATTATAATCTATTTTAGATTTAATTTTCTTTTGAAACCTTTAAATCAGTTAAAAAGTCTTTCAGAGAATGTTTCCAAAGGAAATTTCAATTCAGAAATAGAATACTCCAAGAAAGATGAGATAGGCTCAATTTTCGAATCATTGAATCAATTATCCATTCAAATATCATCCTATATAGATAAGATTCGAAAAGCTGGAAAACATATGTCCGAATCTGGATCTGTGCTTTTACAAAGTTCTACTGAATCCATTGAGCAATCTAAAGACATAGCTGAATTAGTTTCTAGATTAAATTCTGTCATCCAAGAACAAATCAATAGTTTAGAAGAAAGTAGATTGGCTATGGAACAAGAAAGTATCGCCTTGCATAGAATAGCAGCAGTCGCTGCCAGTGTAAATGATGCGGCATCGAATAGCTTCCTTTCTGCTGAATCTGGAGAAAACAATTTAAAGTCCTTGTCTAATGAGATGAATACCGTTCAAAATTCTATTCGAAAATCAGGATCCATTGCATTAGACTTAGATGGCAGTTCGAACCAAATCGGAAAGATAGTAGAATCTATTACTCAAATAGCATCCCAAACTAATCTTCTAGCATTGAATGCTGCTATAGAAGCAGCTAGAGCGGGAGACCAAGGAAAAGGATTTGCAGTTGTGGCTGATGAAGTTAGCAAGTTAGCAGATAAATCTACTCAATCTGCGAAATTAATATCATCCATGCTTGCTGAGATTAGAAGTAAAATTCAAAATCTTGTAACTTCTGTCCAAGAGACTGAAGAAACTATGATTAATGGAATCAAAACAATTCATTCAGCTGAGTTAAATTTTAAAGATATTGTTGATCTTGCAAAATCAGTTTCTGAACAGATAGCAGATGTATCCGCATCCGTGGAAGAAATTTCAGCAAGCAGTGATGAGTTAATCTCTAGTATGGAACAAAATTTGGCTATTTCAAATGAGATTTCAGACACTACTAAAGAAATTTCAGGTTCTTCAGAAATGCAATTAATCGCCATGCACCAAATTGAAAATAAAGCAAAATCTCTAGGAGATCATTCATCTGAGTTAGAAAATATTGTTAAAAATTTCTAAATAAGATTTAATTTTTTGCCTAAGTTAAAGATATTTCCTTCTTTCTTTTGCATTTCAAGATATTCAGGTGTAGATAATATTTCCCATATTACATTTTCTGGAATATTTTTATAAGTATCGTAGTATTTTCTATATTCTGCCATAGGCATTTTTCCAAAAAGAATATTAGCTTGGAATTGGTAGATCTGATGCTCCATTAAAAATTTTAAGGTATCAATATCTTCCACAGCTTCTGCTGTTATTACAGCTTCTCGGTTGTCTGCTAGTCTTTTGCAATAATCAATAAAGGCGAGATTATCTAAGAATTTAATTTGATCTTCTTCAATTTTAAACTTAAAACTTATTGGATCTAGCTTAAATTCTTTAATCATTACACCAAGATCTAATACGATCTGATGGCTCTGTGATTTTACACCAAAATCATCTGCAGCAAAACTCATACCAAGATTCCAAAAATCTTTACACACATCTTTTAGTTGAAATTCTTTTTCATCATAAGGTTTTTCAACTAATTCAAAGCGAATGTATTTTGGAATTAAGCTCATACTTTCAATTAATTTATTAAGACGATTTACCTTATGATTACTTGAAAAGGTATCTATCAAAGATTGTGGGGAAATATTGAATTTTAAAAGTCCAGGGGCACGATCACAAGCTATAATCAATTTTTCTAGTATCAATAATTCAATACGATTAAGATCCTGATCATTTGGTATATCGTTTATCAGTTGTTTGTATCCATCATAAGCTCCACCACCAACAAAAACCTCTCCACCCTTTACTGAAAATGTCTTCTTTTTATGATCATAAAAGACAGTTGGCTGAATCATTGCTTCATGGATATTTCCAGAAATATATGTGTTAGCTTTGTTATAATATGTCCAACTCCAACGAACTAAGTTATCATTTAAATTCTTGTGTGAAGCTTGGAATAATTCTTTAAAAATTTCATCGGGGTCAGATATAAAATTACTTTGCGTTCGAGATACTCCAAAATCAAAATAAGCCGTTTTTTCTCGAAAACATTCCTGGTGAAATCTACCAACTGCATTATCAATATTTGGGAATTTGTCGAGTTCCCATTGTAGAAAGGGAGTTATCCCCATTAGTAAAGTCTGCTTTTTATCTATATAATGGAATCCAAATTCTATATCATCTAAATCTAATATATGATTAACTTGTTTTCTTAATAAATTGATAAAATCAAAAAGCTGAATTCCTTGCAGAGATTCAAAGCGAATCATAAATAAAGGTTTTCCTCGATTTATTTCGATAAAATTCTTTTTAAAATTGTCTTCATCTCTTAATCCAAAGAATTCATCATTTAAAGATTCATCTGTAAATTCTCTACTAGTCATTGAAGTATAAATTTACTTTTTTTCTTAGTCTGTCTATCATTATAATAAGCTAGACTTCTTTTTAGTTGATTTTTTATACCATTCGAGGTCTTATATAATAAAATAAATTTTGAGGTATAAATATGAGTTTAGTGAATTTAATAATTTTTCTAGCGATAGGGGCTTTGGCTGGTTGGGTTGCTTCTCAGCTAATGAAAGGTAAAAGTTTAGGACTACTTTGGAATATGATAATTGGTGTAGTAGGATCTTTTCTAGGGTCTTTTCTAGCTGGACTTTTAGGTCTAGGTGGAGGGAACTTAATAGGCCAAATCGCTATTGCAATTGGTGGGTCTATTGTTCTATTGATTCTCATTGGTTTTATCAAAAAGAAAATGTAATAAAGAACTCTATGGAATAGATGCATATTTATTATTCATCTATTCTGTTATACTTAGTTCATTTTTGTTTCAAATATTATATTATTTTTGCTTTCAATCATTTCTTTCAATTCATGAATCCAATTTTTTCTAAACGGATACTTAGGATTAGTTCGAAAAACTTTTTCCATTTCTAAAATCTCTTCCGAGTTTTCCAAAACTTCTTCAGCAATTTTCCATTCTTTTGAATTATGTAGTTCTTGTGACATTTTCAGAAGCGGTTGCAAACTTCCTCTACCTACGGCATAATCGATTCTATTTGCGCATCGACATGAATTCGATTCTAATACTAAGCCACAATTACTTTTCATAAATTGATTCATTCTATTTTTAGACCTTGATAATCTCTTACGATATGTTTCAGCTGGTATTTCTAAAATCCAGGCTGCTTCATCACTTTTTAAATTAAATATCGATCCAAGTATGAATGCAATTCTATAAGATCTATTTAAACAAAGCAACATAGCATAAGTACAACTCGTTCGTACGATTGGCTCATAAAGATTCACATCTAATCCATGTTGATTTGTATAATTTTGGTTATTCAAAATTTCTTGTTGGATATAATTAAATTTTAAATTTTTCTCTTCTTGTTTACTCTTTTTAAAATCGATTAAATGGTTTACGGAAACTCTATAGATCCAAGTAGATAATTTTGATTCTCTCCGAAAACTCGATAATTTTGTAATTATCTTAACTAAAATTTCCTGAGTCGCGTCCTCGGCATCTTCAACATTCCACAAGAATTGATGACTGAGTGTAAAAATTTTGTTCTGAAAATTTAATATCAATTCTTCCAATGACTCCCGATTTCCTTTTAAACATTTTTCGAGAAGAAATAAATCGGGATCATTGAAAGTAGACATATTTATTTTTTAGTTGAGTTAAAATACAACACTATCATTGCAAGTAAAGCTGGTATTCCTTGAACAAAAAGAATACTAGGCTTAGCTGTGATTCCACCAAAGATTGCTGCTACTATAATACAAATCAAAAAGAAATACAACGTACTCAATCTATGACTTGTATTAGATATTAAGAAAACAGCCCAAATCAAACCTGCTGCCAGGAAGCCATTGTACAATCCTTGGTTCTTTGCTAATGTTGCAGATGCACTTGCCACTTCGGCAGTCATATTGAATGTTTTCAAACCATAAGGTGTTTCCCATAAAAACATTTCCAAAACTAAAAATAAAAAATGCTGTATAGCTACAAATACCACTAAAATCATTTCTAAAACTTTCATTATTTTTTCCTCATTGCTGAATTGAGACTGAATGCTATTCGGTCATTGTGACATTTTCAAGAAAAAATTGATTATGAAATTTAAAATTCTATGTGTTTTTAATAGTCAGAGCCTTGCCCTTGATTTCTTCATAAAACTGTCCATTCTCATAAACCAAATTTCCATTCACAAATGTGTTAACAATTTTAGATTGGAAAGTGGTTCCTAGCAAAGGAGACCAAGCACATTTATAGTAAATATTATCTTGATTCACTGTCCAAGGAGAATTCATATCTACTAAAGTCAAATCGGCATAATATCCTTCTTTTATAAAACCTCTTCTCTCAATTTTATAGAGGATTGCAGGATTATGGCACATTTTTTCAACAACCTTCTGCAAAGAAATTTCAGATTTCAAATAGAATTCCAACATACAATTTAAGGAATGTTGAACCATCGGTCCCCCTGACATTGATTGAAAATAAGGTCTTTGTTTTTCTTCTAAAGTATGAGGCGCATGATCTGTAGTAACAATATCGATTCTGTCATCAATCAATGCTTTTAATAGACCTTTCTTATCTTTTTCAGTTTTTATAGCAGGGTTCCACTTTATTAACTTTCCCAATCGTTTATAGTCTTTATCACAGAACCATAAATGATGCACAGAAACTTCTGTAGTAATTCTCTTTTGATCCAGGGGCATTGAATTATCGAAGAGATGAGTTTCTGCTTCCGTTGTTAAATGTAGAATATGTAATTTTGCTTTATATTTATTCGCTAGCTCTATGGAATCTTTAGTTGCTTCGTAACATGCTCTTTCACTTCGAATGATTGGATGGTATTCTATCGGTACATCATCTCCATATTTTTTTTTGAATTCTTCTTCATTCTTCTCTATTATTTTTTCTTTTTCTGAATGAATAGAAATAATAGATTTACAATTCGCAAATAATTTCTCCATGATATCTGGATTATCAGAAAGTAAATTAGCTTTCTTAGTAAAATACAATCCATCATCAGAAATTCCTATTAATTGGGAAGTGTCCATATTCATTACTTTATCAATATTGTCACTATTGACACCCAAGACAAAACCGTAATTTGCCAATGACTTCTTAGAAGCTAAATCATATTTATTATTAACATCCATTAAGCTTAGAGCATTCGGAATAGTATTTGGCATATCAATAAAAGAAGTTACACCTCCAGCTATGGCAGCTTTACTTTCTGTATACAGATCACCTTTATGTGTATGACCTGGATCTCGAAAATGAACCTGACAATCAATAATGCCAGGTAATAAATATTTCCCAGTTCCATCAATTACGTGATGGTCTTTTTCAATTGGGATATTTCCAACTTTTTGGATGATTTCATCATAGATTAAGACATCGCTTATTTCTATAATACCTTCGTTTACTATAGTTGCATTTTTAATTAAAATTATAGGACTCATAATAGTTTTATTAAACCTATCTTTAGACCTAATTTTGCATATTCACAGAATCAGTTCTTTAAAGTTTCAATGGGCTCAGCTACTACATCCCTTCTTTTTTTTAAGGGAATTTAGGAATCAATTTGTTTATTAGAGAAACTTAAGTGGATTTAAGAGGATAAAATGTATTTTTGGATTTATTTGGGGGTTAGGAGTTTGTTGAAGGGTTAAGGAGAATTGAGGAGACTCGTTCGTCGAACTTCGTCTAAGAAACTTTCTACCGCCTGTTGGCTATCGAAAGTTTCTATGGGCTTAGGGACTAGGTCCCATCGTCCTGCGGGCGAAGGGACTCGAACCCTCGCCAGAAGCTTGGAAGGCTGCTGTGCTACCGTTACACCACACCCGCAAATGTGGTACCAGTCTTTTTCAAGGCTTGCCTATGTCAAATATTTTGGTTTTTGATTCGCTTTTAAATTCCATAATACTAGAGTTGATTCATGATTTCAAAATTTTACGACGAACTAGAGTCATTTAATGATTTAGATTCAGTCATTAACCCAGCTAACTATATCGAAATTCCACAAAATTGGAGTGTAGTAATAACTGACGTCAAAAATTCTACTGAAGCTATAGAAACAGGAAAATACAAGGATGTTAATATAGCTGGTGGATTAGCAGCGATGGCTCTTTCTAATTATTTTGGGAAAATGGAATTTCCTTTTTTATTTGGAGGAGATGGAATTACATTTTTAGTTCCTAATGAATCTTTAGAAGATATAAAATCAATTTTAAATGATACCAAGAAGAAAGTATTTCAATTCTTTCAATTGCAACTTAGAGTAGGTATAGTTCCCGGTTCGGTTCTTAAGGAAAATAATAAGAAAATTTTTATTGGTAAATGGAAGATCAGTGATCATTACAACCAGGCGATCTTATTGGGTGATGGAGTTGAGTTTGTAGAAGACCTTATTAAAAAGAAAAATTCAGAATACATTATTAATGATGATTTTCCGATTAAAATTGAGGCGAATTTTCAAGGCTTCACTTGTCGTTGGAAAGATATTCCAAGTCCCAATGGCGAAACGGTAAATTTAATTGTGAAATTTCTTTCCAATAAAAATGATCGCTCCCTTTATCAAACAGTTCTTACGAATATAGAGTCTATTCTAGGTGAAATTCAACAATACCATCCTCTAACTGAAAATAACTTACAAGTCACCAGTAGTTATAAAGCACTTAGTAAGGAAGCAATTGCAAGTTCTAGGCAAACATCTGGATTAAAGAAAACTCTTGCTTTATTAAAAATTTATTTTGAAACCTTTATTACAAGAATTGTAATGCTATTTCGATTGCCAGTAAAAGCTCATTTTTATGAATTAAAAAATTTGAAAAAATACCAAGTAGAAGCTTCTGATTTCCGTAAATTCGATGGTAGCTTAAAAATGGTACTCTCTCTAAATAAAGAACGTAGAGCTAGCCTGGAAGGTTATCTAGATACAGAAGAGAAAAATGGGATTTTAGTTTATGGAACTCATATATCTGATAGTGCCTTACTTACTTGTTTAATGCATAGCGAATCATCTAGTGAAGTCCACTTTGTTGATGGAGCAAACGGAGGATATGCTATGGCAGCAAAAGTCTTAAAACAAAAATTTGCAAAGATGCAGGCTTGAAATATTGGATTAATGAATTTAAATTTAATATTTATTCAATTTTTAATTTCTGGTTTACTTACAGGATTGATTTGGATAGTTCAAATTGTCCATTATCCAAGCTTTCGGTATATAGATTCAATTCGATTTAAAGATTTTCATAAATTTCATTCATTCAGGATCTCACTTATAGTGGTTCCGTTGATGTTGAGTGAGTTGGGATTGGGGATTATTTGGATATTTGAAGAAAGAAATTTCTTTTCTTATACAAATTTTGCCTTTCTAATCATAATTTGGATAGGAACATTTTTACTATCAGTTCCTATCCACAGTCAATTATCATTTACTTTCGATCTTGATTTAATTGATAGATTGGTGAATACCAATTGGTTGAGAACTATTGCTTGGAGCTTAAAATTAAGTCTATTGGGATTTTTTATCTTAGAGAACTTTGTTCAATAGTATATTATATGACACTGTTCCAAATATTAATTTTATCTTAGTTTCTTAATATTTATTAACAGTTGAATTTAAGTTTAGAAATTTCGAGTATCGTATTAAATTAAATTATTTGAATATTTTTTTCTAGTGTGAAAATATTCAATCTCCATTCTAGCATTATGTCATTTGCAAATTTTCGCAGTTTTTATAATCGCCTTCAAAATTTTCGAGATACCCATAGCCTACTCCAATGGGACAGCGAAGTTATGATGCCATCCTCAGGTCGACTAGCACGTTCCCATCAAATCGCTGAAATGACGAAATTAATTCATGAACTATCCACTGGGGAAGAATTTAAATCTATCATAAATCTAGCATTGAATGATTTAGAAACAAATTCTGATATAGAGAATCTAGCCTCAAAGAAAAAAGAACTAGAAATAATCCAAGAAACTTTAGTTAAACAATCTAAACTACCAACAGAGTTTGTCCAAGAACTTTCACAAAAAACAAACCTAGCTCAATCCAAATGGGAAGAAGCTAAAAAACAAAAAGATTTTTCTTTATTTTCTTCAACGCTTGAAGAACTCGTTCAACTTGCTATTCGTCAAGCGGAATACTATGGCTATGAAAAGGAAAGATACGATTCACTAATTGATGATTATGAAAAGTCCGCAACTGCAGATTTTTTATCAAGATTGTTCGATGACTTAAAAAAAGATCTCATACCTATCGTAGCTAATGCAAAAGCATATTCCAACCCATTTTTAAAAAAGATACCTATCGACTTGCAAAAATCTTTTTGCGAAAGTATTCCATCCCAACTTGGATTAACTGAGGATCTTTCTCGATTGGATATCAGCTCTCACCCTTTTTCAACTAGCCTAGGTCCAAAAGACAAAAGAATCACAACAAGATACGATGAATCTGATCCTCTCTCTTCAATCTTTGGAGTGATGCATGAGACAGGACACTCTTTATATGAGGTTGGCCTATCAGAGATGGAAGAAGCACCGAGTCCCATAGCTGAATTCCTTAGTCTAGGAATTCACGAATCACAAAGTAGACTTTGGGAAAACCAAGTTGGGCGCAGCTCTGAATTTTGGATGTATCACTATCCTATAGCACTCCATGCATGGAATCTAAAGGAATCCGAATTACCTTTTGATGCATTCATCAACTACATCCGAAGTGTAGAGAAAACTAAAATTAGAGTAGAAGCTGATCCTGTTACATACAATTTACATATCATTTTGCGATTTGAAATAGAGAGAGATCTCATCGCTCAGAAAATTAAGGTCTCTGAGCTTCCCGAAATTTGGAATGCAAAGATGAAAGAATCCTTTGGTTTAACTATTGATAATCCAGCGGAAGGTGTGTTGCAAGATGTTCATTGGTCAATGGCAGCGTTTGGGTATTTTCCTACTTATGCATTAGGAAATATCTATTCAGCCCAATTATACTCTGCATTTTTGAAAGAAAATCCAACATTCCCAAAAACACTTTCCACCAAAGGTGACACATCTTCACTTCTTCAATGGTTAAAGAAAAATGTCCATCATATTGGAAAAATGTATTCTGTTAATGAGTTGATGGTGAAAGCTACAGGAGAATTACCAACTAGCAAGTATTTAGTTGAATCACTTACCAACTTCCGCTAGAACCACCACCACCGAATGATCCTCCTCCTCCAGACCAACCACCGCCGCTGGAGGAGCCACTACTACTAGACCAACCACCGCCACTTGATGATCCGCCTCCAGAATCACCATGTAAAATTCCTAATAAAAAAATAAAAACAAAGAACGCTCCCACCAATGAAAAAATTATTAAACTTAAAAATCCAATATTACCAAATAGACCGCTTATAAAAAAGAAGGTTGCAATGGAAGACCAAGAATAAAGAAATTTCTCATTAAACATAAATATAAATCCAACTGCAATTCCAATTAAACCTAAAAAAGATTGGAAAGTTGAAAGATTTTGCAGGATTCGAGAACTATCTTCTAATTCAAATTGATCAGTTGCCGATGGAGGAGGAAGTTCTTCACCTTGGATGAGTTTTGAAATAGTATCTACACCATCGCTTATCCCCTGTTCAAAATCTCCTTCCTTAAATCTTGGTGTAATAACTTCAGAAATAATTCTCCGAGCAATAGCATCTGGTATTACTCCTTCCAGGCCATAACCGACTTCAATTCTTAGCTTTCGATCTTGTTTGGCGACAAGTAAGATAACTCCATCATCTACACCTTTTCGACCGATCTTCCATTCGTCAGCTAATCGAATAGAGTACTGTTCTATTTCCTCAGGTTTAGTAGTGTAAACAACAACCACTTGGATTTGAGATCCTTTTTCCTTTTGCAGAGCTAATATGTTATCGCTGATGGATCGTATGCTTGTAGCAGATAATGTATTTGTCATATCAACTACAGGACCATTTAGGTTAGGTAATGGATGAAGTTCCTGTGAGAATATAGAAGCAGGTAGGATTAGACTAATAAAAAAAAAGAATAATAAAAAAGGAGCAATCCATACCTTTGAAAGTAATTTAACTTTGCTTGAAGATTTCATTTTTGCCTCAAATTTTCATAATAAATCATGCAAGTTTAGATTATCCTAAAATAAGAAATCCATTCAACCTTTTTATAAAAGATTGAATGGATTTAAATAAGATTATTGATCTTTTAAACTAATTTTTATTTAAAATAGTTCAATAGAACTCCACCATTTCGAACAAAGAATTCAGTAAATACCAAACTGGTAATTGCCATCAATTTAATTAAAATATTGATCGCAGGCCCAGAAGTATCTTTGAAAGGATCTCCAACTGTATCACCGACAACAGCAGCTTTATGTTGGTCAGAGCCTTTTTTACCAAGTTTTTCGATATATTTCTTAGCATTATCCCAAGCACCACCTGAGTTTGCAGAAGAAATAGCCAAAACCACACCTGATACCAAGGCACCAGCAAGCATACCTGCTAAAGATTTTACACCAAAAAGATATCCCATTACAATAGGAGAAGCTAGAACTAAAACTCCCGGAGCAATCATTTCTCTAAGAGAAGCGTTTGTTGAAATATCAACGCATTTTGCATAATCTGGTTTGTTCTTACCTTCCATCAGTCCTGGAATTTCTTTGAACTGTCTACGAACCTCAACTACCATATCCAAAGCTGCTTTACCAACCGATTTCATAGTCATTGCTGAGAAAATAAAAGGAAGCATAGCTCCGAACAATAATCCTCCGAATACCATAGGATCTAAAAGTTCTATGCTATTGAATTCTGAACTTTGAGATCTTGCTCGAGTAATAAACGCAGCGAATAGAGCCAAAGAAGTAAGTGCTGCCGAGCCAATTGCAAAACCTTTTCCAACAGCCGCAGTTGTATTGCCAGCTGCATCAAGGGTATCAGTCCTATCACGGACATCTTTTCCTAGTTCAGCCATCTCAGCTATTCCGCCAGCGTTATCCGAAACAGGTCCATAAGCATCAATCGTAAGACCTATTGCTATTGTTGATATCATACCAATTGCAGAAATGGCAATTCCATACATTCCTGCTGCCATTGAGGAAACGACGATTGTAATTACTAAAATCACAACAGGAATTACAGAAGATTTATAACCTAGCGCAAGACCATAAATGATATTAGTTGCAGCTCCTGTTTCACAAGCATCTACAACTTCACGAACTGGTTTGTAAGTGTGGGAAGTATAGATTTCAGTGATCCAACCAATCAACATTCCACCAAACAAACCGAATAGTAGAGAAACGTAAACATTCCACTTTGTGATTAATTGACCACCAATTTCAAATTCAGGAACCATGAAATAATCAGTTACGAAGTACATAAGACCAGCAACTAAGAAGGTAGAAATCCATAATTGTAATTTCAAAGTTTTCTCAACGTTTCCGTCATCTTTTACTCTAGCAAAAAATGAAGTAACCAAAGAAGCAGGGATTCCAAAAGCAGAAATTAAAACTGGATATAGAAGAGCTGTAGTATTGTCAGCAAGTGCAGCTGCAGTTGCACCTATCACCAATGCTGCACAGGTTGCTTCCGCTGCAGAACCAAATAAATCAGCTCCCATACCAGCAATGTCACCTACGTTGTCTCCTACGTTGTCAGCGATTGTTGCAGGGTTTCTTGGATCATCTTCTGGAATGCCTTTCTCAACTTTTCCAACAAGGTCAGCGCCAACGTCTGCAGCCTTAGTATAGATTCCACCACCAACTCTACCAAATAAAGCTACTGATGATCCACCTAGACCGTAACCTGCCAAGGCTTCCATAAGAATATGAATCTCAACATTAGGATGCATGCCTGTGAAGAACATGAAAAGAAGGATCAATCCAAGAATCGCAAGACCAATAAGTCCAAATCCCATTACAGCTCCCGAATCAAAAGCAACTCGGAAAGCCTTTCCAAGACTAGTTTTTGCAGCCTGTGCAGTTCTTACATTTCCCATTGTTGCTATCTTCATTCCTATGAATCCAGACAAACATGAAATTACTGCACCAACTATAAAAGCTATAGATGTATGAAGTCCTTCAGTGAATTCCGTATCAGGATTATCCAAAAGAAGGAAAATTAAAACTGCCATGAAGGCAATAAACAAAGAGATAACTTTGTATTCTCTGATTAAGAACGCCATTGCACCGTCTGCGATTGCGGCTGTAATCTCTTTAAGTTTAATAGTCTGTGGAGAAGTATCACCTTCACCACCAACTCTGATTGAAACGACTCTGTATGTATAAAACACAGCCGTAAGTATCGCCAAGAACGACATGGCGATGATTATGAACTCTGGGCTCATAGATTACCTCTTTTTAAATTAAATAATGGTTTAAGCAGTGCAAAAACTTGATTTTCTACCAGATCTTCCGATGTTGAAACTATGGTTCTGGTTTCGACACCAAATAAAAGACTTTTCCGAATTAATTCTAGTCTTTTTTATCTTTCGTTTTTATTTTCTACTTATTTCTCTCTTCATGGAAATCCATCTCCTTACAGCTATGATGAACTTTTACAACAAGCTACAACTAAAATGCAGGCTTATGATTATGGTCGAGCCTTAGATAGATTGGATTTCGCAAGAAATAAAGTTTCAAATCCTGATTATAGATACTATTATATTCTAGGCGAAACGTATTTTAGAATGGGCAAACATTTAGAGGCATTAAATGCATTCAAAAAATCTTTAGATTTGGAACCTGGCCAAATCGAACTACTTGATAAGCTAATAGCATTTTATGAAAAGGACAGACGACCAAAAGAAGCTCTAGATTTAGTTAAAAATTATTTAAAATTTTTACCAGATGATAAGAACAAATTATTTCGAGGAGCAGTTCTTGCGAATAGAATAGGCGATTTTGAATTGGGAAATACCTATTTATTAAAATTAGAATCCGATCCTAAATACTCTACGGAAAAATCGGCAATTGTTGAAGAAGTCTATGATAAAATCCATAGCAAAGAATGGGGGGAAGCCTTAAAAATATCATCTGAGTATATTTTGTATTTTCCTAGAGAAGAAGTTATCCATGAATCTAAAATACTATGTGAACGTGCATTAAATTTAGAGAGCATTGAATCTTCCATGATAGATGCTACTGCGATTTTCTATCAAAATCCCAATCTTGCTATTCGGTATGGAATCTTCCTCCAAGAAAAAGAAAGAATGCTTGAATCCTTAGCTGCTTTTCGTAGAGCCTTTGAACTATCCTTAATCTATTCAGACCCTGGTAATAGAGAGGAAATTTTTTTCCTTATTAGGCAAGTATATACATACTTAAAGAAAGATCATGATGCTAATGCCATGAGTCAATTGAGTTATTTATCCAAGCAAGGCAGTAATCTCGATGAAAAAGATTTACAAAAAGCCTATCAATCATTCCCCAAAAATAGAGAGATACTTGTATTCGGTATGGAGTATTTTAGAAATAAAAATTTAACTAAGGAATTCAATTACTGGAAAAGTAATTTAGAAGATCGTGATTTAGCAAATGAAGAAACAGAATTAGTAAAAGTTATAGGTCCATTTTCAAATCAATGATTTAAGATTTAGATCCAATTATATAAATTTATTAACTAAGAAAAATAACTTCTAATTTATTTTCTCTCCAGGGTTTACCTAAAGAGAAAACAAATTTAATTCAATAATTGGACAAACCTAGTTATAAGATGTAAATCCATTAACTATGGAATTTTTTCTTATCTTCAATTAAGGTGCTTACAACAGAAGGATCAGCCAAGGTTGAGATATCTCCGAGTGTATCGAATTCACTGCAGGCAATCTTTCGTAGTATCCTTCTCATGATTTTCCCAGACCTAGTCTTAGGAAGTCCAGGCGCCCAATGTATTACATCAGGTCTTGCGATCTTTCCAATATTTTTTTCAACAATTGCTATGAGTTCTTTCTTCAAAGAATCATTTGTCTGAATACCAGCATTTACAGTTACATAAGCATAAATTGCTTGGCCTTTAATATCATGAGGAAAACCAACAACAGCGGCCTCCGCAACATTTTTATGTTCTACTAAGGCTGATTCAACTTCTGCAGATCCAATGCGATGACCGGAAACATTTAGTACATCATCTACACGACCTGTTATCCAAAAGTATCCGTCCTTATCTCTTCTAGCTCCATCACCCGTGAAATAATATCCAGGAAATTGAGAAAAGTAGGTATCGAAAAATCTTTTTGGATCTCCATAAACAGAGCGCATCATGGAAGGCCAGGGAGCTTTTATACAAAGGTTACCTGAGATTTCTCCTTTTTCTTTAATTTCCTTTCCTTCATTGTCGACGAGTACTGGCTGAACACCAAAGAAGGGCAGGGTCGCCGATCCTGGTTTGGTTGCTACTACTCCAGGCAACGGAGTTATCAAAATAGAACCTGTCTCTGTCTGCCACCAAGTATCTACGATAGGACAATTTTCTTTTCCGATGTTTTTATGGTACCATTCCCAAGCTTCTGGGTTGATTGGCTCTCCTACAGTTCCAAGTAAGCGAAGGGATTTTAAGGATTTATTTTTAAGAGGATTTAAGCCTTCTCGAGCTAGTGCACGAATAGCAGTAGGAGCTGTATAAAAGACATTTACACTGTATTTATCAATTACGTCCCAAAAACGACCTGCATCGGGATAAGTAGGAACACCCTCAAACATGAGCGAAGTTGCACCATTAGAAAGGGGACCGTACAAAATGTAACTATGACCCGTAATCCAACCTATGTCTGCTGTGCACCAATAAGTGTCTTCTGGTTTGTGATCAAATACCGAATGAAAAGTTAGATTTGCACCCAAGAGATATCCCGCAGTAGTATGCAGAACACCTTTTGGTTTTCCAGTAGAGCCAGAAGTATAAAGAATAAATAAAGGATCTTCTGAATCCATTTCTACTGGCTTACAGTAATCCGAAATACCTTCCTCTTTCATTAAAAAATGCCACCAATGATCGCGTCCTTCTTTCCAATGAAGATTGGTTTCATCATATGTTCTACGAACAACTATTACATTTTTAATTTTTTGTTTTGAGTTATCGATAGCGATGTCTATATTTTTCTTTAAATCGATAGATTTGCCCGCACGGTAACCACCGTCTGATGTTATTACCAAATTAGGCTTACAATCATCGATTCTTCCCTGCAGTGCTTCTGGAGAAAAACCTCCAAAGACGACTGAATGAACTGCACCGATTCTAGTACATGCCAAGCAAGATATTGCAAGTTCCGGTATCATAGGAAGGTAAATGAGGACACGATCCCCTTTCTTAACTCCTTGCTTCTTCAATACATTCGCAAATTTATTAACTTCTCTATAAAGATCATAATATGTTAGAACTCGTGATTCATCAGGATGATCTCCTTCCCAAATGATAGCAGCTTTGTTCTTGTATACTCCTGAAACATGTCGATCTAAACAATTGTAAGAAATATTAATCTTGCCACCTTCAAACCACTTTACTTTTGCATTCTTAAAATCGTGACTGAGTACCTTCTTCCATTTAGAAAACCAAGTTAGACGATTGGCTTGCTCAGCCCAAAATTTATCTGGAGATTCTATCGACTGTTTATACATTTCATTGTATTGCTTTAAATTGATATTGGCAGATTTAATAAATGCGTTATTTGGTTTGATTTTTCTTTCGTCCGACATAAATACCCTCATACCGAATCTAGAATGCATAGTAATGATTGTCTAGAAAAATCTAATTTCAACTTAATCATATCTAGACAATTCATTTTGAATTTTTCCTTTTCCTTATTTTAAGAAATCATTCCTTAGTAGAATGCCTCTAAAATTAGGAATGGATGTTAGAATGATTCAACATTCAGGGATCGGAGTTCGGATACAAAATATACTGAAGTACATACGCCTTTCCGATGGATTTGAAATCTATCTTTTCGGTAATCCTAATACCTTAGCAAAATTCTCTATACCTAGAAATTCAATTATCATACCTTACGATGCTAAAATATATTCTATAGCAGAGATGTTTGGTCATCCAAAAATGAAAGAAATGGATTATCTGGATATTCCACATTTCAATGTGCCTTTAATTTATCTTTCAAAATGCATAGTCACTATTCATGATCTAATTCCTTGGGTTATGAAGGAATTTCATGCAAGCATCATTAAGAGAATTTATCTAAAATTTATACTTTCAAACATTCAAAAATATTCCAAAAAAGTTATAACTGTTTCTAATCATACTAAGTCAGATTTTATCAAATACTTCGGTACTCCAAAAAATTCAATCGAAACAATTTATAACGGCATCGATCGAAATCTATATATTCCACAGTCTCATAAGAAAATTTTGGATTTCAAAAAGAAATATAAGCTCCCAAGAAAATATTTTCTATCTGTTGGAATTGGAAAAGGGCATAAAAATTTTGATTTCATGATTCAAAATTTCATAGAACTTTGGAAAAGTAAAAACCTAGAACAAAGTTTGGTATTAGCAGGAGCATATAAGTTTGAAATAGAACTTCTGAAGGAATTACCTGAGGAATTTAGAAATAAGGTTTTTACACTTCCAAGAATAGAAGATGAGGAAATGCCCTCAATGTATCAATCTGCAGAGGCCTTAGTTTACCCCTCTCTTTACGAAGGATTTGGATTTCCCGTTATCGAAGCTCAAGCTGTAGGTTGTCCTGTGATCAGCTCCAAATTTTCTGTTTTGCCAGAAATTTTAAGAGAATCCGCAATATATTTCGATCCACAATCAGATCGCGATTTTCAAAACAAAATACTCGAATATTGCAATTTTTCAGAATCTAAAAAGAAAAATTTTATTGAAATGGGAAGATCCAATTCAAATCGCTTTTCTTGGGATTCTACATTAGGCAAAATTCAAAATTACTATTATAGCTTATTATATTAGATTTAAAATATTTTTTAAATCTAATTGAGAATCATTTTCATTATCTATTGACAAATTTAGGAAATCTATCAATTTGGGTCTAGTTAAGGAAATTCAATCATGATTAAATGCCATTGTACTGAAGTTTATTTTGACGAAATAGTTCAACTTGCCATTGAACAAGGAAAAAATTACAAAGAAGTTATGCAAGAATTGGGAGCTTCCCAAATTTGCACAGCTTGTAGAGACGATCTAACTTCTTATTGCGAAAGCAAACTCGCTTCCCTTCTTGAGCCAGCATAGCTTTAAGCTCATCAATCAGGCTCTTTTTGATTCAGTAAGTGATAAAGCACTTCAATCAGAAAGGAAAAGATCTAATTTCAATTTCCATGAACTTTCAGAAGTTTACCAAAGATTCCTGAATGTCTTAACGAAAGGCACTTACGTCCAACCTCATAGACACAAACAACCTGCCAAACCGGAATCCTTTATAGCACTCCAGGGTGAATTAGGATTTTTATTATTTGATGATGATGGCAAAATTATTGAAAAGTTTCTTATTTCAAGCAAGGGCCCAATTTATGGTATCGACCTTCAGCCAGGTGTATGGCATTCACTTGTCTGTTTAAGCGATGTTTGTGTTTGCTTTGAAGGTAAGTCTGGCCCGTATAATCCAACAACAGATAAAGAATTTGCAAATTTTTCATATCCAGAAGGAAGCAAGGAAGCTATTTTGGAAATTGAAAAATGGAAAAAACTCTTTACTTAGATCGAACCAGAATTATATCCAAGAATAAAATTTTATTTAGGAATTTTTTTTCAAAAATCTCTAAAATAAACATAAGTCTACTATTCATATTATTTATGATATTTTCCTGTACATCCAAGCAGATTACTTATATTCCTATAGATAAGCATATCACTGAATTTATTGTTAGCAACAACGATAAACGAACTTTTACTTACTTTGCTCCTGAATCTTCTTTAAATGAAAAGTCTGCCTTACTTTTTGTTCTTCACGGTGGTGGTGGATCAGATAAGGGCATGATGTATCTTACTAGGCTTTCTGATTATTCAGAAAAATACGGATTGATAGTGGTATACGCCCAGGGCTATGAAAATAGATGGAATGATGGACGTGGGCTTGCTCATTCTATAACAGACCAAAGAAACACAGATGATGTGGAATTCCTCAAAGATCTAAGAGCCCATTTTATTTCTAAATTTACTATTGATGAAACAAAGATAGGGGTTGTCGGTCTTTCTAATGGGGGATTTATGAGTACAAAATTAGCCTGCAAAACAGATGGAGAATTTACGCATTTCATCTCTATAGCGGCAGGAATGAGCGAACCAACTTTCGATAGATGTATTCCTAGTAAACCTCAGAAATTACTATTTATTTCTGGGAAAAAAGATGAGGTAATCCCGTTTTCTGGTGGTTATGCTTTTACTTATGCAAATAAAGAAAAGATTGAATTAGGTAAAATTATTCCTTTTCATGAATCTCTGAAATATTGGTCATTTCAAAATAATTGCTCTATTTATAAGAAAGAACTATTCATAGATGAATTTTCAACAAGCACAGATAAAAATTATTCTTATAAATATCTAGATTGCAGTTCAAAAACATCCGTGGAAGGAATAGCTATAGAAAATGGAGACCATTCTTGGCCTCATGGATTCTTTTATAAGAATAAAAATAAATTTGGCTATTTAAACCAAACAATGGATGCTTCTTATAAAATTGTAAAATTTTTATATAATGTAGACTAACCGTCTGTTTAGAATTATTCAAATATACCCCCTATGGTATTTTAATTATTGACATTATATTTCTAGAAATTAAAATGAAGAAAAGGAGTTTATAAATGATACAAAACATGGGAACTGTTGATAGAGCGCTTCGAGGAATTGGGGCTTTAGCGATCGCTGGCTTATATTTTGCTGGAATACTTTCAGGAACAATTGCTATAGCCTTAGGTGTTGTAGGAATAATTTTTCTAGCAACAAGCTTAGTTGGAACCTGTCCAGCTTATCTACCATTTAAACTTTCCACAAAAGGGAAATAATTTGTTTAATAAAAAATATGACACCCTAGTTTGGGTGTCTATTCTTCTCTCATTATTTTTTCTAATTACTTGTTCTAAGCAGGTTGATGAAGAATTGTATCTCAACAAAACTAAATCCGTTGTTCAGGTTTTTAAAACTGAATTACAAACTAATTTATTTAGAGCGATCCAAGAAAGAGGAGCAGAGAATTCTATAGAAGTTTGTTCTGAACTTTCTCCTGCAATTGAAGAAAAAATTGCTTCTGAAAATAATTTTAAAATTAAAAGAGTCTCTGAAAAATTTAGAAATAAAAATCATGAGCCGGATGAATGGGAAAAGAAAGTTCTTCAAAATTGGTCTAGGGAATTAAAGGATGGGAAAAAATTAACTGTATTTTCAGAAATCCAAAATGCTGAGTATAGGGTCATGAATCCAATAGTTCTAGATAATGCTAATTGTCTGCAATGCCATGGTTCAAAAAATGAAATCAATCCTAAAACATTAGAGAAAATACAAGCTAAGTATCCTAATGATAAAGCTAGGGATTTTAAACTTGGTGAATTGCGAGGAGCATTTTCCTCAAGATGGAAGATTTAATTTTTTATCTGCAATTTTTAGTTCTGATAAAGTAAACCAACCAACTATTCCCATCAAAATTGCAACTATTCCAGAAACTATAAAAACATTAACTAAACCTATTTTATCGGCAAGGAAACCATATCCTAATCCACTCAAAGCTGGTGTTAGTAAAAAGACTAAAGAAAAATAACTCATAACTCTTCCACGTAGATTATTGGGAGTAGCAGCTTGAATAATGGAAGGGACAAATGAAGTTACCGTTCCCAAGAAAAGACCTGCGATTAAAAGCACTGTCATGGATAGAAAAGGATTAGTTACTATTGCAATCACTATCATTAGAATACCAGACAAGGTGATGGAAATTAAAATACATTTCCCCCTTCCTATAAGCTTAGCGATACTTATTGAAAACAATGAACCTAATAGCAAGCCCAAACCTAGCATACCCATTAAAGACCCTCGTTCTTTCTCATCTAGTTTAAGTATTTCTTTTGCAAAATCAGGAAGTAAAACTTGGATCACTCCAACAACAAACATTCCAAAAAACATTGCAATTAAAGCTTGGTTAACAGTTTTTTC